>Ga0082335_1000400_pt1 | contig 111774 bp, 99 predicted proteins | sample Subgrocontami58m_FD_72375 | JGI IMG/M metagenome (GOLD analysis project Ga0082335, IMG submission 72375) | Subsurface groundwater microbial communities from S. Glens Falls, New York, USA - GMW37 contaminated, 5.8 m (SPADES assembly) (version 2) ... | reverse complement strand
CGGGTTTGATCTGATCAAGCCAGGCATAGCTGGTGTCAGGCCGTTCGCGGGACCCCATAAAGAACGAGGCGGAAATCGCTACCCATCCCCCTTGTGGATTATCATTCAGGAATTCCACCAGGCTCTTATATTTGCCCGCGTAGAGATAAAGGTATTTATCCGGATAATAATATGACGGATCTGTCCAGCCGAAATAATCCAGCTGAACTTTCTCCTGAACATTATTCCTCTTTAACCAGTCAGCTAATCTCTTGGCATCCTGTCCCCAATCGAGATTTGAATCGACTACATAATTGTGGCCTCCGGCCGGCCCGCCGGCGATTTGATTGAAATAGGTAAGATAATAAGGATAAACTCTCAAGTTCTCAACCAGATACCATCCGAGCAGAATAACCAGAACTGCCGTAATTACTTTTTTAGCCTGGCCTTGGAGATGGTCATACAGACTATTTATAGAACCGGCCAGCAGAATATAAGTAAAACCATAGACGGGCATAAGATGCCTCACGCCAATATTCAAATTGGCTTTTAGGCTCGCGTACCAATAAATGGCCAGCCAGATCAGCATGGCAAATTTATCGAAATTGTTCCTTAGCCAGTTCTCCGATCTTGGTTTTCTGGCAACCAGAAAAGCTAAAGCCATGATCACTAATCCCCAAAAGGCAAGCGGTTCCTTGATAAGATAAACTATCGGGAAATATTTTTTCCAGGCTTTATTCTTAACTTCGCCCAGGAAATAGGTGGTATTACCGCCTATACTTCTCTGGGTAACCATCAATACGCCCAGGCCATATTGGGCCAATGGGCGGAGAACAGGCTTGTCAGAAAGCTCAATAACCCTGTCTGCTATCAATCTATTCCCATAGCTTCCAAGATGATACACCGTGTCGCTCTTTTGCCGTTCAGGCGGATAGTTCATTACATGCAAGCCGTAAACAGGCCATACTACCAGAGCATATCCTACGATCATCACTCCAACACTCATAAAACCGTAGTAGATCGCATTTTTTAGCTTGTTTTTTTCACCGGCGTAAAGGATCCCATAAAGTAGGGCCAGTAAACCAAGATATGGAATTAAAAGAAAAAGGGAGAATTTGGTAAGCTGGGCGACGCCAAAAGCAAGACCGGCTATGAGAATATTTTTCCGGGTCGGCGCTTTTAGAAATTTAACGAAGAAGTAGCTTGCCAGCAGAACGCCAAAGAGCGCCGGAACATCTGTAGTCACGAATCTGGAATGAGCCATTACCGTAGGCGAAAATGAAAAAAGGAATAAAGCCAGTAGACCGGCTTTCTTACCGTCCAGATTCCGGCTCCAGGCATAAATGAGCCAGGCTGATAAAATGAAGAATATAAGCAAAGGAGGTTTTGCGGTCCGGGCTAAGGTGATCGCATCGTTCCCGGAATTGAATATTAAATTGCGCCCGAAATCCCATTGGCCGTTGATATCCTTCTGCCAGTACTGCGTTTCAAAGGCGCCCTGCTTTAAATTTAGGAATTTGAGGGCTATTCCGGCTAGATCTTTAGCCAGGGGCGGATGCTCCGGGTTAAGGCGGTAATCGCCCTTGGCAATATATGAATAGCCGGCCCCGATGTGCGGTATCTCATCTACTATCGGCGAATCATTCCAAACGCTGGTTACCATCAAAAGAAGGGCGACGGCAACGATAACGATGGCTTTAGTGTTCATAGGTATTTTATTTAAGGAAAATTACAAATGAATTGCGGTTGATCAGATCTTTGGATTCTTCTTCGTATTCTTCCCCGGTCAAATAAAATAATCTTTTATTCAACTGTTTCTGATATGAGAATGTATCCGTAAGGAACATGATCGTCTGCGCCGGCATTGGGATCATCTGCCCGTTTGAACCGGGTATTTCCGTTAAAACCCCGTCCGTATTCACAATCACATACTTATTTATTTCCCTTGGGAGTTTATTCAGGACCCCAGCCATATCAGAGTATCTTTTATCGAAAGCATCCGCAACTTGGCCGGACCAGACATTAAAATACCTGTAATACTCGGAAACACCCAAAGCCAGCAGGAATACGATAAGGGTTAAGTTCAGCGCCAGATGCTTCGGAGCTGAATGTAGCTTTTCTTTCTCGAAATAATTAATTAGATTATCCAGTTTTTCATACCCCCATGACAACCCGAGAGCCGAGAATATTACAGCCACGGGTATAACGCCGATCGTCCTTAAAGCGTGGGGAGCTTCAGTGGATAAGAATCCGGGCAGGAGCATCACAAAGAACCATGCGAACAGCAGGGTGTGGACCGTAGAGAAATGGCCATGTTTCCTTTTTATCCAATGGATGAATTCTTTTATAAAACCAACGGCAAAAAGAACTCCGATAGGCCAGAATAATTGCGAAGAGCCGGATATATTGTGGCGCCAGTTCCAATCCCCGTAAAAATTAAACATTCCTAAAGTTTTGATAACGCTCAGCCCAAGTTCCCGTACGGGATTTGCCTGGGAAAAAACCGACAGATTCGAACTGGTACGGGAAAAGAATGACTCCGGATTGGCAATAAAATACCATAACAGGGGCAAGACTATTAAAGAAGCCGTGCCTACGAAAACCACAAAACCTCTGAACAGCTGATTGCGCGCATGTTCATATTTGGCATCAGAAAAATCTTTTTTTATGTAGAGCCAATGATTCAGAAAAACTAATAATGCGATCAGGGGAGCCACCCGGTAAGAAATATAGGTATGGAATCCAAGCCCGCCGAATATACCGGCGATTATAAAATATCTCAGACGCCCGTATTTTAAACCTTTCCAAAGAAAGTAAAAACCATAGACAAGTACGAATGGCAGCATTATAGCTCTGAAACCGATCCGGGAAAAATTAACATGCCAGAACAGTATGGCTAAAAGAAAAGATGACAGGTAACCGACCTGCCGGTTGAATAACTCTTTTGCCAGAAGATAAAGTCCCAGAACCGTAAGTATGCCGAAGATACCTGAGACCATTCTTAAGACCCAGGCGTAATTGCCGAGGAGTTTTACAAAAAGAGCCTGGATATTTATGAATAGACCTTCCCGCCCGTTGTTGTTCGCATAAAATAATTTGAGATCGCCTGATTCCATCGCAACGATCCCGTCATTGCCATTCATGGCTTCGTCAGGATAAAGTCCAGGCGGAGTCGAGCCCAACTGATAAAAACGAAAAAAGGCAGCTACAATTAAAATGGCCACTACGATAAGCAGCTCTTTTTTATCTCGTTTCATTAAATATATTATAGCAGATTGAGCGGATTTCTCTTTGTGGATAGCGTTTGAGGAATAAAAAAAGCCCTGCGGGCTGGAGGAGTATTGCTACTCCCCAGCCTCACAGGACTGCTCGACTTTGCCACTTGGGCTTCAGCTTAGGGCGGCCCCATCGCCCTGCTGTCGAAAAACGATGAACCGACGACGATGCATCGCGTCCTCCTTCACTGCACGGAAGCCCGCTTCCGTGACCACGAGTGCTCGGTGCCCAGAGGGTCCTTCAGCCCTCTGCACCAGGATGTGACGCGCATCTCACCTCCGACCTCCAGCGTTTGCGGCGAGTCGCCGCGACGCCAGAGAATACAACGGAAACCTACGATACTCCTTTCCGTGGTGAAAGTGGACGAGTTGGCGGCGGCGAAAAAATCGCCGCGCGCGGGGCCTGTCGGTTACTTCGCCCCATGAGCCGAACTGCGGCCTGAACGCCGCCGCCAACTGAGTTGAGCTGAAAGAGCTCAGAACAGCCAATAACTACCGAGAACTTTTCTAGAACTTCTCACAATCTTTTAGGCCTTATTATCTTACTTGTATGCCTAGATTTTAGCGTATTTACTGGTTTTTCCGAGCCTTTTCAGGCTCTTTTGAAGAACTATTGTATTACCATTATACCAAATCTAATCTAAATGTCAATATAGGCCTCATTTGTAATATACCCGCCCATCTACCCTCAGATCGAGATATTGAGGCTTAAAGTCCTTATCCTGGTTAGCCAGGAATATCTTCAAAGCTTCTATTTGGGCTGATATATCGGAATCCAGCGATAATAGGAGCGAATATCCGGCAGACACATTTACCCGAAGATCCCTGTATGATTTTTCTTGGATGGTTATATCCTTTACCGTGACCGGCAGCTTTGCATTCTTATCAGTCAGTTTTTTTATCGCATTGAAGTATTCGCCGTCTATCTTGGGAGCTTCTAAATTCCTTTGGTCTTCCACTGAGAATATCAGGAACCCGGTGGATCTTGCGGCTGGCCCCCAGGTATCACCGCTTGAGTCAAAGTAGAAACATTCATCCCGGCCGGAAGGGATATTATCAAAGCACCAAACCCCTAATGCCTTCCGTTCTTTAAAATTAAATATGAGTTCGTGGGGCATGGCCTTCCTGATCTCAAGGGACTCCAGAATAGGATACTTTGCCAATATCTCTGACCTTAGGCCGGATGTATTAAGGAGAAATAGATTATTCTTTCGGGGAATAAGCCCTAAATATTTTCTCTCTAATCTTTCGTTTATTCCGGCTCTGAATTCATCAGATCCGGCCGTATTTAACCCATTCAGAGTTATGGTCTCGATATCCAACAGGTTGCGGAAAAATAAAAGATAAAAAACTCCTCCGCCGGCAACGAGGGTGGCGGCCAGCGCCATGGATATCCTAAATAAAAAACGGGCGTGCCTTTGATGCGCCAGATTATCTGTGTACTTATTCTTGATATTGACTGGGCGCATTTACTTGATCTCTTTAATGTTGCCCATGTACTTGCGGAGAACCTTGGGCACTATAACTGTTCCTTTCGGGGTCTGGTAATTTTCTATGATAGCTATCAATGCGCGCATTGCAAATGCAGTCGCGTCATTAGTATGAGCCAGTTCCAACTCATCATTGGCTCTGCGGACCCGGGTATTCAATCTTCTAGTTTGAAAATCGGTCATATAATCAGCGGTGTGCGTTTCGCGGTACTTTCCCTGCCCCGGGAGCCAGGCTTCTATATCTACCCCTCTGGCATTGGCAAATCCGATGTCAGCCGTGCATTTAAGAAGAACCTGATACGGGATCTGAAGCTGCTGCATCAAATATTCCTGAATGGCTACAAGGAGCAGATGCTCCTGAAGCGATTGGTCTTTTGTCGAAAAGCTTTCCATCTCCAGCTTGTCAAACTGATGCATTCTGAAGATGCCCTCCATATCCTTGCCGTATGTGCCGGCTTCGCGTCTGAAAGCGGTAGTGTATCCAAGATACCGGATCGGCAGATCCGCTTCGTTAAGAGTTTCATTCTGATACATTGGACAGAGGCTATGCTCGGCGCTGGCATTCATCCATAGATCTTCACCTTCTAATTTGTAAGTGGTTTCCTGCTGATTCAGGCGCGCGGTGGCTCTGTATGTGTCTGTTTTTATCATTGCCGGAGGCAAAACAGGGATGAACGGTTTGTCGCTGGTCCGGAGCTTGTTTTGTTTTATTATCTTCTTTAGAACTTTAGGATCCGTCAGCTGGTCGATCGTGAACTGTATAAGCGCGAACTGCAATCTGACTAAAGCCCCTTTAATATAAGCAAACCGTGCTCCGGCAATCTTTGCCGCCCGTTCCTTATCTATCAAGTCGTGCTTTTGCGCTATCTCCCAGTGATTCTGAGGCTTGAAAGTGAATTCGGCGGGTTTGCCTACCTTCTTGGCAATAACATTATCTTTTTCGCTTGTGCCGACAGGCGTATCCTCAGTGGGAATATTTGGAACCCGGAGCATCAGATCGCTGAATTCTTTCTCAACCATTTCCAGTTCTTTCTCGAGGACCTTAATTTTTTCTTTCATCGTCCTAAGCTCATCCAGATTTTCGGGCGTTTGCGGACCTTTGGAACGTTTGTTCTGCTCGGCCTTTAATCCTTCGAATTCCTGCATCACATGCCTGCGCCGTTCATCAACTGCCAATAACTGGTCCAGATCTAAATCAATATTCTTGTTTTGGATGGCTTTTCTTACGACCTCGGAGTTTTGTCGGATGAATTTGATTTCTAGCATATTTAATCTTTAGGTTTCATTAAGGGAAAGAATACCGTTTCACGGACTGGCTTGTCTACCAGGAAAGAAAATAATCTTTCTGATACTCCAAAACCTGCGGTCGGCGGCATTCCATATTCGAGGGCTTCAATAAAGTCCTCGTCCATCATTTGGGCTTCTTTATCCCCCGCTTCTCTCAATTTAGCCTGCTCCTGAAAACGCGTCCTTTGGTCCAGAGGATCGTTCAACTCCGAGAATCCCTTGCCCAGCTCTGTCCCGCCGGCAACGATCTGGAACCGCTCAACCCGGTTCGGGTCTTTCGGCCACCTCTTCGCTAAGGGCTCGATAGCGATAGGCGGCAGTACCAAAAATCCTGGATCTATCAGATTAGGCCTGACTTTCTTTTTGAAAATGACATCTATTAACCTGCCTCTGCCAAGATGTTTTTCGATATCAATGCCTTCGGCCGCCGCGTATTCTTTCAATTTTTCTTCAGTAACTTTTTTCAGATCCAAGCCCGTGTACTGCTTGAACACTTTGTAATAGTCTATTTTTTTCCAAGGCGCTCCCCAGTTGATATGATTACCCTGGTAATCGTGCTCAAGGCTGCCCAGCGTCTTTTTGATCACGGTCTTATACATGCGCTTTAATATCTTCATCAGCTCTTCGTAGTCGGTATATGCCCAGTACATCTCCATCTGGGTGTAATCCTGAAGGTGTTCTTTATCGATCCCTTCATTTCTGAATATTCTGCCTATCTCAAAGACCTTTTCATATCCGCCGACAATTAATCTTTTTAAGTTCAACTCTAAGGAAATGCGGAGGAACATATCTATATTAAGAGCATTGAGATGAGTAGCAAAAGGCTCGGCATCTGCGCCTCCGGGAATTTTTTCCAAAACGGGAGTCTCTACTTCCAGACCGCCTTCCTTTAGGAGAAAATCACGCATTGTTTTCCAGAATATAGATTTTTTAACGAATACCTCTCTTTCCTCCGGGCGCATGATGAGATCAAGATATCTTTTGCGAAGCCGTTCTTCCACATCCTCCAGTCCGTGCCATTTTTCTGGCAAGGGCAGAAGGGCCTTGGTGAGCATTTTCCAATCTTTTATCTCGATTGTTTTTTCTTCGCGCTTTGTTTTAAATAGACTCCCTCTGATTTCAATAAAGTCGCCGATATCGACAAATTCCTGAAATTTTGCGAACTGCCCGCCCAAGATATCTTCTTTGGCAAAACCCTGTATCTTGCCGCTTCCGTCGTTTATATCAAAAAACATCGAGCCTCCATGCTCGCGCTTGGCCATAACCCGTCCGGCCGCTATAACTTCCTTTTGAGATCCGCTTAACGCATCAAAATCTTCGAGAGCTTTAGAGATGGCCATATTCCGGTCAGTTGCGGCCGGATAAGGCTCGATGCCTCCGCTTCGGAGCTTTTCGACTTTTTCTATTTTAGTTTTCCGTATTTCCTCAAGAGCCATAATTCGTTAATAATAACAAAAACTATGCCAAAAAACTAGCTATAAACACTTTCAGAGCGACTACTTAACTTCGAGGATCTTGTATTCTGCCATACCCTTGGGGGTCTTAACATTGATCGAGTCCCCCTTCTTATGGCCTAAGAAAGCCTTGCCTAATGGAGATTCATTTGAAATAAAACCCTTAATAGGATCGGATTCAGCTGCGCCTACAATATTAAAATCCTGAACGCCATTTTTAGATTCGACTTTTATGCATGAGCCTACCGTCACAGCTCCGGAAACGCTTCCTCCGCCGGTTATTATAACCGCATTTTCCAGGATACTCTTAATTTCTTCTATCCTGCCTTCATTCGTTGATTGGGCGTCCTTGGCGGCATCGAATGCGGCATTCTCGGAGATATCGCCTTCTTCTTTAGCTTCCTTCAATCTCTTAGCGATCTCGGGCCTTAGAACAGTTGTTCTATGCTCGAGCTCTTGCTTTAACTTTTCCAAACCTTCCCGGCTGAAATATTGGTTATCCATTGTTATCAGTTATATTAATTGGGCAATTTTAGCATAATCGTTTATTGCTGTCCAGATGCTCTTTCCGTGAAGTACCACTTCAATAAATTGTGGGCAATACGCACGGCTATGCCCTGGTCCCTGGACGATTCTTCAACTAAAACCGTAATGGTAATCTCCGGATTTTCAAAGGGAGCAAAAGCTGTTATAAGGGAATTTACTCTTGAGCCTTTGATCACCTCCGCTGTTCCGGTCTTTGCGCCGATCCTGACCGGGACATCTTTTAAAACCTGGGCTGTTCCCGAAAGAACGGTTTCCTCCATATCATTTTTAACTTCATTTATATTCTGCTGTTTGAACGGAAGCCTGGTCAGCTCTTTTTTATCAAACGAAGCCACATTATTTTTATTCTGATCAGTTATGGTTTTAACGATATACGGTTTATACATTGTTCCCCCGTTGGCTATGGCCGAAACATAGCTGTTAATCCATAAAGGCGTGACGAGAAGGTCTCCCTGGCCGATAGATATATTGTAGGTATCGCCCTGATACCAATTTTCCCCTTTTTCCCTCATCTTCAAGCTCGGCGTGGGGATAGATCCTTTCTCCTCGCCGGGAAGATCAAGGCCGAGCTTTTTATCTGCCATGGACAGCCCTAAATATTTTGCGATCCTTTCGACGCCGAGCCCCTTGATATCCTTATATCCTCCTCCCCCGATAAAGAAATATATGTTGCAGGAATTGGCAATGGCTTTTCTCAGGTTGAATAGGCCGAACTCGCTTCGCCAATTGCCGAATACGGCAGGATTTTGCGGATCATAAGGATTGGGAACAATTAAATTGACGCAATCCTTTATTGTATCCTGGGGCGTGAATATGCCTTCTTCTAAAATAGCCATGGCCATGAAAGGTTTTATAGTGGAGCCGGGATTATATAAGCCATTTACCGCCCTGTTGAATAACGGCTTGGATTTATTCTCGAACAGCCTTTCGAATTCTTTTTCAGACAAGCCGGAGATGAAGCTGTTGTTGTCATAGCCGGGGAAACTTACCAGAGCCAGTATTTCTCCCGTATTCGGGTTTTGAATTATTGCTGAACCCTTATCTATGCCGGATCCCTTCAAGCTCTCAAACATCTGGGAATATAGTTTTTTCTGGAGTTCAAAGTCTATGCTTAAATTCAGATTTTTTCCCGCTTTAGGGTCCTCATTTTCACTCCCTCCTTCTTTAAAGAATATCTTCCCATGTTCTCCTCTTAAGTAATCTTCGTATTGAGCCTCTATGCCAAGTTTTCCCATGATGTCGGTAGCTTTATAGTAGGCGTCACCCCTAAGGTCATCTTTATCTACTTTTCCTACATAACCGATTATTTGGGAAAACTGATGCCCGTCAACATAGTTTCTTTTCACATTGGGGACGGCGTAAAAACCCCGGGGAGAAAGGTAGCTGATCTCAAGAAGCTGGTCTTTATTGAGGTCCTTGGCGGCAATAAAAATAGAACTCTGTTTGACCTGGGCGTAAATGGAATCTTTGAATTCATTCTCCGGGATCTTCAGGATCTCCGCGATCTTATTCAGGCTGGAATCCATTTCCTTGGGACTATCTTTGATCTCTCTGGAGATAGCCAAGAGATCGAAAGCGGGCGAGTTTTTAACCAGCACGGTTCCATTCCTGTCGAATATCAATCCTCTTGGAGGAGGAATAAAAAAATTGGCGGTGCTATTTTGCAATGATAAATTGGCAAGATGATCGTAGTCATAGATCGATAATCTTGCCGTGAAGGCAAAGATTACGCCGGCTAATATTAATACTCCCGCGAAGACAAGAGAAAATACCGAATTAGGTATAGGCTTCTCAATATCGGAGTATGCGCTGCCTGAATCAAGAAGGGTTTCCTCCGGAGCAGCCCAATCTTCGCTCGTTATAGATATTTTGTATTCTTTTTTAGAAAATTTAAGCATAAAAGCAATAAAAGCACTTCGGCAAAATATAAAAGAGGGAGCCAGCTCAGCCTGACGGCATTAAAAGACAAGCTTCCTAAAATATACCCTGAAATTAAAATAAAAATAAATGATAAAAGATAGATCAGTATTACGCCAATTATGGAAAGGCCGATATAGGCAGGGAAGAAAGATGAATTCTTGCCCGGGTTAATATTGAAAGCTCTGGAAGCCAGGAAAAGGATCAGGACCGCGGCCATAAAAGACAAACTATATTGGCCCGGGCTATATCCGGCTAAAAATTCAAAGAATAAAAAAGCAAAAAAACCGAAATAAACCGTCTTTTTATTAATACCGTAATAAAGAATAACGGATATCGGAAACAATAAGACCAGGGAGCTATCGTAAAATCCTAAAGCCGGCAAGAAAATGATATCTAAGAACAAAATTCCGGCGAAGATAGCTATAAACATTATTTTAAAATAATTACCGGGCCGAGGATAATAGTTCTCATGGCCGGTTCGATCAGCACTTTCTTGAATAGTTGATTTTCGGTCAGCTCAATTTTGCTGACCTTTCCAATTATGAGTGAATCGGGAAATGTGTCATTACCGCTCGATACGATCGTATCTCCCTCCTTGATCTCATCATCTTGGACTATAAGGTCAAAGCTGAGCCCGTCATTAAGAGCTCCACTCGCTATACCGGCTGTTTCAGAGCCGAGGACTTTAGCGGTTATTCTGAATCCGGGGTCCGATACGGCTAAAATGCGCGAAAATCCGTTTTCCGTTTTTTCTACGGTGCCGATCAATACTTTTTCTTCGGATATAATGATATTTCCAGGCGAGATCCCGTCAGCCTTGCCTTTGTTCAATAGAACTGAATATCCGCCCGGGGTTGAGCCCCAGCCGTAGACATTGCCGATTAGAATATCCCTTTTTATCTTATCGGAAAGCTTAAGGGCTTTGCGGAGAAACTCATTTTCGTTCCGAAGCGTTTCTGTTTCGGCTAGGCGGGATAGAAGATCTAAATTATTTCTTTCCAAGTCCATATTCTTTCTTACCAAGGCAGATACAGTTCCCATAGAGGAAAGGGTTTTCTTAAACACCGATAATCTTGTAAAAATATAACCGGCTGACCCTTGTCCGTAATGGGGTACAAAACCCAGAGATATTTTGTTGCCGATATTCTTATTTATAAAGACAAAAATTCCTGCCACCAATATAAAAACAAGCAGGAATTTTAGCGGAGATCGTCTCATTTATATGGATCTATAAATACGCTTCTTTCTCGGTCGATACTAATACCGGCCGCCATTGGTCAATATTTTCCAGAATAAAACCGCAGCCCCGGACGACTGCCGTCAGGGGGTCATCCACGATCTGAACGAGAAGCTTGGTCTCTTCGGCCAGCAATTTATCCAATCCTTTTAAAAGCGCTCCCCCGCCGGCAAGGAAAATATGCCTGTTGATAAGATCTGCGGTCAATTCGGGAGGGGTCTCTTCAATAGTATTCTTTACTGCAAGGACGATACTCTTGACCGATCTTTGCATTGCTTCCCTTACCTCATCGGAGGTTATGGTTATTTCCTTAGGCAAACCGGAGACCAGGTCCCTTCCCCGGACCTGCGCTTCTATCTCCTGATCAAGCGGGTAAGCCGAACCCAGGCTTAATTTTAAATTTTCAGCCGTGGCCTCGCCTATCAACAGATTCCTTTCTTCCCGGAGATAGCGCAGGATATCATCGGTTAATTTATCTCCCGCGACCCTTAAAGACCGGGCGGCTATCAATCCGCCCATGGAAATAACGGCGACTTCAGTTGTTCCCCCGCCCATGTCGATGATCACATTTGCTACCGCCTCCTGAATAGGCAGCCTTGAGCCTATTGCCGAAGCCATTGGTTCTTCGATCAGGTATACCTCTCTGGCGCCGGCGCTATAGGTGGCATCTTCAACGGCTCTTTTTTCCACTTCGGTAACTCCGGAAGGAATGCCGATGACCACCCGCGGCCTGGGTACCATTGTAAAACCTTCCTGGTGCACTTTATCAATGAAATACCGGAGCATCTGTTCGGTAACTTCAAAGTCTGAAACAACGCCGTTAACCAAAGGCCTTGAGACCATAATATAGTTCGGCGTCCGGCCGATCATTTTGCGAGCTTCGCTTCCGATAGCAAGAATTTTGCCGGTTTTCTGGTTTATGGCCACGATCGAAGGCTCGTTGATGGTTATTCCTTTTCCGCGGACATAAACGAGGGTATTGGCGGTACCCAGATCAATACCGATGTCTTTACTCCAAAATCCAAAAAATTTACCTAGCATGTTGAATTCACCATAGCAAAATATGTATCCACAATCTAGTTTTGAATCTTCCGGCCATCAAAAATAAAAAAAAGCCCGCACGAGGTGTGCGGGGGAAGCTGCCCGATACCAGGGCTCGGCAGCCATGCCTTCTTCGGCTTCCAAGCAGAGCCGCCCTAGCAACATGGTCCAAGGACTTCCAATAATCTTATAACACGCCTGATACCAATTTGTCCATAGGTACAAGATCTGTTTCTTTTTTATTCCTTTCCTTTGTCTCTACGCTATTTTTTTCCACGGTCTTTTTGCTCACAACTACCCGCAGCGGGCAGCCGATCAGATCAGCATCAGCAAATTTTTCACCGGCAGTCTTATCATCGCGGTCATCAAATAGAACTTCGATTCCTTTTTCGCTCAGCTCCCTGTATAATTTTTGAGACGCTTCTTCTCCGCCCGGAAGCATTATCAGGTGGATCTTATAAGGCGCGATATTCTCAGGCCATATAATTCCATCCTTATCGTTGCTGGTTTCAACGACAGTAGCCATTAAGCGGCCAATGCCTATCCCGTAAGCGCCGCTTATCACCGGGTGATCCGCTCCATTCTCATCTTTATAATATAAGCCGAGTTTTTCAGAATACTTAGGACCGTATTTGAAAATATTCCCGACTTCAATAGCTTTTTTCTCAACTACCTTTCCATTACACTTTGGACAAGTATCCCCATCCTTTAATTTTGAGATTTCGATATTTTCAGCATATCCGCATCCGGTGCATAAGAAAATCGTATCCTCGCCGACCTCAGACAATACCTGGAATTCGTGGGTAAAGTTCTCGGTAAAAACTCCGCCGCCGGCTAACGTGCAGTATGATCTCAAGCCGCATCTCTCAAAAACATTCGTGTATGCTTCTTTGGATCTCTCATAGAAAGCCGCGAGGTCTGCATCTGAACTATGGAAGCTGTACATATCTTTCATCATGAATTCCCTGCCCCTAAGCAAGCCCGATTTAGCCCTGGCTTCATTCCTGAATTTATTCTGGATCTGATATGCGGCAAACGGCAAGTCTTTATACGAGCTTACGAATTTTGAAGCAATTACCGTTAATACCTCCTCATGGCTCCAGCCCATAACAAAACTGGCTTCCTGATCATTTATTCCTTTTGCAAAGAAACCGACATCCAGGTTCCATCGGCCCGTCGGCTCCATGTATTTCTTTTCCACAAGCGTAGGCATAAGAAGCTCCTGCCCGCCGATCGCGTTCATTTCTTCCCGAACTATATTGTTTATTTTCTGGATCACTCTCAAACCAAGGGGGAGATAGCTGTAAACTCCGGCAGAATTTTTGAAAACAAAACCGCCTCTTATTAGAAGCTGGGCATTTATTGCCAACTCATCCGCCGGCGCTTCTTTCAAAGTTTTAGTGAATAGCTGCGATAATCGCATTTTATAATCTGGTAATATCTTTTATCGTGACATAAACCATCAGCGCAATCAATAACGAGAATCCTACTGAATTTATCAGGCCTTCCGCTCTTTTGGGCAAAGGTTTGCCTCTGAATTTCTCCACGAGCAGTAAAACTGCCCTGCCGCCATCAAGCGCCGGGAAAGGTATAAAATTCAAAACAGCCAGATTAACGGATATCATTGCTACAAATTGGATCAGATAATTTATGCCGATCCTTGCCGCCTGACCGGTAAGGGTAGCGATGCCGATCGGTCCGGAAACATCAGCCATCATAGAGCCCCTCAAAACAAGGTTTTTGATCAGCATATAATAGCCGATCATAGTATTGAACGTAAGAATAACCGCGTTATAGACTCCGCGCCAGACTGCTTCATACCAGGGATATGAAACAACCCCGGTCATAGCCAGAGATATTCCCATTGCGCCCTGGCCGGCGGGGGGATCTTTCCGGGGCTGGATATTGAATTCTAAATTCTGGCCTGCCCGGCTAATCAGAATTTTTATGTCTTTCCCGCCGTATTGAGCAACCGTATTCTGCACATCTTCAGGGTTTTTTACTTCTTTGGTTATATTTCCCGGAAGTTTAAAGCCTTTTATCTCGTCCAGCAGTTTTAAGCCGGCCTTGTCAGCCGGACTGCCGTTGGCGACTTGGATGATCTGCACCTGGGTATCGCGGACATCCGAAGGTATGGCATTGTCCACTAAGCCGATCCTAAGTCCGAGAAAATTGCCCAGCATTAAAAGAAAAGCTGCCAATAAAAAGTTCATTGTTACCCCGGCGGCAATAACCTTGAATCTGCTCCAAATCGATTTCGAAGCAAAACTGCCGGCTTCCTTCTTTTCTTCGTCATTCTCGCCGAATATTTTAACGAAACCGCCGAAAGGGATGGCATTAATCGAATAAACAGTTTCTCCTTTTTTTATTCCCCATAATCTCGGGGGGAAGCCAAATCCGAATTCTTCTACTTTCATTCCGGCGCGTTTGGCCATAATAAAATGCCCCAGCTCATGGACCAGGACCAGAATGCCTATTACGATTATAAAAATTATTGCGGATATCATTGCATCAGTTCCTGCTCTTTCTTTTTAGAAAGCTCATCGAATTTCTTGCCGTAGTCATCCATTATCTTTTGGAGTTCGTCTTTGGCGTGGCGAAGGTCGTCCTCGCGGGCAGTTTTTGCCTTGACCTCAGCTTGGACTTTTTTGACTATATCCTCTCTGATCTGTCTTATCCTGATCTTGGCTTCTTCGATCTTCTGGCCTAAAAGCTTAATAAATTCTTTCCGCCTTTCTTCTGTAAGGGATGGGATGGTTATCCTTATGCCGTTGCTGTCTACGGCCGGATTTAGCCCCAAAGAACTGTCTTTTATCGCTTTTTCAATAGCCGGAAGAGCGCCTTTGTCCCAGGGTTGGATATATAAAACCCTCGGCTCGGGGACGGTAATACCGGCTAATTCTTTGATCCTCAGCTTTGAACCCATATAGTCTGCCTGCAGATCCTCAACTAAAGATGAATGCGCCCGCCCCGTCCTTATAGACGCTATCTCGCCTTTGGCATGCTCGAAAGCCGCTTCAAAATCTCTTTTCCGCTGGTTTATCAGATCTTTATACATTTACAGAATATTACCAAAAGATTATGAATTAATCAAAAAGTTTTCGAGGGCAAGCCGGTGGTTGTATTGGGGCTGGGAGATGACCTTGGACAGCCGGATGAGGCCGGATAAGAGCTTCGGGTTTTTCGGATTCTGAAAGTAATATCTGTAAATGAGATTACTGACCAATTCCGGATAGGACTCTTCACTATAAAGTTTGGCCGCGTACTGCATTTTTTCAAAAGTCCCCTGTCCTAAAATTTTATCGAAATCCTGGATCGATCTTTTGATTTCACTCAGCTTGTCTATATTCTTTATAATCCAGCCCGGGCGGTTGTAGGCCAGCATCTTTAACAACTCCCCGTCCTCCGGTTTTAATTTTGGCGGGATAAGGCCAGACAGCTCGCTTTCTTCAAGGGGCTGAAAAGTTATCTCTTGGCAGCGCGAATAGATGGTCGGCAGTAAAAATCCTGGTTTTGAATCAATTAGAATCAAGATAGAAGATGCGCTTGGCTCTTCCAGTATTTTTAAAATTGAATTCGATGCTTCGGGTGTAAGCCTATCTGCGTCATCGATGACGGCGACTTTATATCCGCCATAGAATGATTTGACCGAGAGAAAAGCTTTGAGATCGCGGATGTCTTCAATATATATTTTAGTCTCACCCTCTTCGGCTTTCGGACAGATCACTTTAATGTCAGGATTTTGCCGATGCTCGATATCGCAGCATAAGGTTTCGGCCAGTTCCAGGGCAAACATCTTTTTTCCTATCATCTCAGGGCCCGAGAATAAGTAAGCATGCACCAGCCGGCCATTCTTAACGGCATTCTTGAAAAACTTTTTATTCTTTTCATGGCCGATCACATTCATGACCTTTTTAACTTAAAAGTTTGCTGGCTATGATATCTGCCGCATCGGGTTTAGCAAATGACCGGATTTTTTCTGAAATAACCGAATAATTTTCCGGCTTCAGGATAAATTCTATCCGATTTAAGATCATATGGGGAGTAAGGTTGCTTTCCTCAATGATACTGGCTCCATATTTCGCAAATTCAGCGGCATTAGCTATCTGATCGCCCCGGCTGGAATCAAGGGACAGCGGTATGATAATGGCCGGCTTTCCGATCAGCGCAATTTCGAAGAGAAGTCCGGCCCCGCCTCTGGCAATAATCACATCCGCGGCCGCATAAGCGGATTTCATTTGTTCCATGTCTAAGAATGAATAAAGACGATAGCTTGCGGCTATCTGCTGGCCGTATCCGGCTTCGTTTTCCGCTTTATATTTTTCGATCTCTTCGCCCATCTTTTTAAATTGGGATCCTCCCGCTTGGTGTATGATCTGATATTTTTGGGTCAACTGGACGATTGATTCAAGTATGGCTTCGTTGATCCGCCTGGCGCCCTGGCTTCCGCCTAAAACTAGAATTGTTTTTCTCTCCGGGCTCAGATTGAACAAATTTAGGGCGGCTAACCTGTCGCCCCCGGCCAACTCTTTCATTATGGGATTACCGACAACTTCGGTTTTACTCCGCTTATAATACGGGAGCGAGCTTTCAAACGATATGAAAATTTTATCTGCCAGTCGGCCTATTATCCTATTTGCCAGTCCGGGCGTGGAATCAGATTCATGGGTAAAAACCGGGACGCTGTGTATCTTAGCGGCAATGGCCGGCATAACCGCGGCGTATCCGCCTTTCGAGAATACGGCATCCGGCATATACCAGAACATCAGCCACATTGATTGAAAGAAGCTGGGTATCAATTTGAAGGCATCAATAAAATTCAAAAAACTGAAATAACGCCTTAACTTGCTGGCAATCAGGGGTCTGAAAGGGATATTAGCCCTTTGCGCAGCTAATTTTGCAAAATCCCCGTCTCCCCAAAGCTGCAATTCTAATTCGATCCCGTCTTGCCGAGATCTTTCTCTAAGTGAATTGGCTACGGCTATCAATGGAAAAACATGGCCCCCAGAGCCCCCGCCGACTAAAAGAATTCGTTTCATTATTTAAATTTCAACTTTTTCCCTACTTAGCAATTGTAGCTTTTTTTTAGTACCATGGGCAAATCCGCCGGCAGAACCATCGGATCTGATTACCCGGTGGCAAGGGACCTTTTGGGTACTTCGGCTTTGCTCAGTATAAACAAAAGGATTCTTGTTCAGAGCGTTGCCGACAGCCCTATAGGCAAGCGGCTGGCTGATCGCAATGGCTACTTCTTTATAGGTCATGGTCTTGCCCTTTGGGATTTTTGCCACAATTTCATATACCTTTTTTTGAAATTCAGTTATCTTCATTTATTTTAGGCATTTTAGCATGTCCTGCCAGGAACGGGTATTTATTATATCGCGGGCTGTTGCCCAGCCCCGGCGGGCCTGGCCGATCCCGAATTCAAGATATTTAAAATGCCCGGCTGCGTGGGCATCGGAATCTATGGATAACTTAACTCCCGCATTTACAACTTTTCTGATGTATTCGTCTTTAAGATCAAGCCTATCCGGATAAGCATCAATCTCTAAAACTGTCTTTGTTTTTTTAGCGGCTTTGATCACCGCATCGATGTCAATCTTATAAGCATCCCTCCTTTGTAAAACTCTGCCGGTCGGATGGAAGATTATATCCACATTGGGATTTTCTATTGCCCGGCTGATTCTCTTGGTCATTTCTTTTTCGGTCATATGAAAAAACGAGTGCACGGCGGCGCCGACTACGTCCAGCTTTGCAAGCGTCTCATCGTTAATATCTAACGACCCGTCTTTCATGATATTTACCTCAGCGCCTTTCAATATTTTAATGCCGGGAACTTGTTTTTGGATCTTATCTATCTCAGCCATCTGCTTCAATAGTCTTTTTTCATCACTGCCGCCGGTCATGGCCAAACTTTTAGTATGATCAGTGATTAAAATATATTTAAGACCGGTTTTTTCAGCCGCTTCCGCCATTTCTTTTATGGAATCCTGTCCGTCAGTCCAGTCTGTCTGAACTTGCAGATCGCCCTTCAGCTCATCATAATCGATCAGCTGGGGGACTTTTTCATTCAAAGCGATCTCTATCTCGCCGGTATTTGTTCTCATTTCCGGCGGCATCCATTGCATTCCAAGCTTTTGATATATTTCCTCTTCTGTTCCCCCGGCAATTAATCTCTTCCCTTTATAAAGGCCATATTCATTCAGCTTATAGCCTTTTTTGATGGCGATCTGCCTTACGGCGACATTATGGTATTTATCCCCTGTAAAATACTGCAGAGCAGCGCCGAATGATTCCGGAGGGACAACTCTCAGATCAGCATTCAAACCTATTCCCAGATGGACGGCCGAGCGGGTCAACCCCTTGGCATCAACTTTTATTATTCCCGGCATGGATGTAAAGAAATCCATAATTGCTTCCGGTTTTTTTGAAATAACCAGAATATCCAGATCGCCTACGGTTTCCTGCATCCTTCTGACTGAACCCGCGATCTCCACTCTTTCAACGCCGTCCACTGATCTGAGTTTGTCCAATAAAGATCTTATCGATGGCATGGCAAAACCCAGTACTGCCCGCCCCTGATCGCTTTTCAGGAATTTTATGGCTTGAAGCATATTTTCTTCCGTTTTTAAGCCAAAGCCCGGCTGATTCCTCAATTTTCCTGATTTTAGGACTCTCTCGAGATCTTTTCGGTGCTTGATATTGAAAAGTTTATATAACTTAAGAATCTTTTTAGGGCCAAGGCCCTCTATGGAACTAAGGTCTTCAAGATCAACGGGAATTTTCTTTTTTAAGCTTTCATATTCTTTGATGTGCCCTGTTTTGATATATTGTTCGATCTTTTGAGCAATCCGTTCGCCTATTCCCGGTATTTCCATTAAAGCCTTGAGTCCATCCTTTTTATATATGCTTTCTACCGGCTCCGAGAGCGAGGCAATCGCCTGTGATGCTTTTTCATATGCGCGTGGCTTAAATTCAATGCCTTTCATCTCAAGCAAAATAGCGATCTCGTAGAGAATTTTGGATATTTCTTCGTTCATAGGTAAGCAGATTACCGGCTATCCGGTTTTTTCGGGTTGAGGCTTAACCTGTCCACGGCCGACTTTTTCTCTTAAGTCTTTATAAATCTTTATTTGCATGGATGATCCGTAAATAGCCAACATTCCGCCAAGTAGGAATACGAAATGGAATCCGAATTTATTTGCCAATACACCGCCAAGGGCAGCAGCAGTAGCCGCGGCTATCCCTATTGAAATTGATTCAAATGACCATTCAATATTTTCATGGGTTTTATCCAAATGTCTGGAAAAAATTGCATACCATGGAGGAACAGCCAAAGCCAGCCCCAATCCATAGAAAGCTTGTATAATATAGAGGTGTCTGGGCAATGAAGCGAATAAATACAAAAAAGGAACCAGAGAAATAAGAAAGCTTCCGGCAACCATTGAATAAAAATCATCATACTCACCATGATTTTTATCCAGATATCTTGCTACCGGAATTTGCAATCCGGCTTTGAAAATTTGCGTTATGGCTGCCGCAAACCCGATTACCTGCAAAGATCCCCCCTGGATCTGGTTGGTGACAAAAATCGCAAAGACCGGACCAAAAGCGCTGAAGCCGGCATTAAGAAAAAAATCGGAGACAATAAGAGTGCGGATCGTATGGCTTATTCTCATAATTAAATTTTAAACAAAATAAAAAAAGCCTGCAATGGCAAGCCCTCTAATAAATCATTTATTCACGCCTATAGCGTTGGGAGACCCCAGCCTGAATCGTCATCATCGCCGGCCGGAAAAAGATCTTTGGAAAACTGCCTCAATAAGCTTCGGGTTTCAACTGCCGGATTAGCTGCGTCTTTCTGCCACAGCTTAGCTGCCAAGCCGGAAATATGAGGAGTAGCCATAGAAGTTCCCGACAATACAACATACCCGTCGTCTTTCCAGGTAGATTCAATATTCGCTCCGGGAGCGGCGAATTCTATATCGCCATTTTCCAGAACATACGGAGTGGATTTGGAATTCAACCCGCGGGAACTCCATTCTGTAACTTGCAGGTTAGAATCTAAAGCCCCGACTCCTACAACCTCCGTGTAGGAAGCGGGATAATCAATGCTGCCCTGATAAGGCCCGTCATTGCCGGCTGCAGATACTATTAAAACATTCTTGCCGGAAGCATAGGCGACAGCCTTCTTGATAAGATTGCTTTCCGAGTCAGAACCCAAACTTAGGTTTATGATATTCGCTCCCGAATCAGCTGCCGCAGTTATTGCTACTGCAACGTCATCTGCCCAGCAAGATCCGTTATTCATGCAGACCTTGTAAGCCAGAATATCAGCTTCAGGGGCTATCCCATAAATACCTAAATTATCACTGCCGCCGTCAGCGGCTATAATGCCGGCAACGTGTGTTCCGTGGCCGTTCTTGTCATCGCATTTGCCTTCGGTAAACGGCGTTTTGGCTGATGTAAAATCTTTGCATTCTTTGACTCTGGCTTTCAGGTCCGGATGGGATTTATCTATTCCGGTATCCAACACCGCAACATTTACATTAAGGCCGCCGGAAGTTTTATTTATCAAAGGGTTGCTGTAAATCGTCTCAACGCCCCAGGGAGTCTGGTCGGAAGGCCTGGCCCTTGTTCCGGCAGTTGACGATTTGCTCTGCACGGGTGTTATTACTGCGGGCAGGATATATAGTTTTTTGACCGGCTCTACTTCTACGCCAAAGATCTTGGCCAATTTTAACTGCCATTCTGTAGCATCGGTTGTAAATCCATCTTCAAATGAGTTCCTTATACCAAAGGATTTTTTCCAGAAAGCGCTTGTTGATTTAACAAAATATCGGGTATCTTCGGTTGCGGCCCGAGCCGGGCTATATAGGGCAAACGATCCCAGGACTATAAAAAAGACTAGGAAAAATGCTGAATATTTAGTCATTGGTTAGTAACTCTATCCTATCACAACCCCCTCCTATTTACAATCCACAGCTTACCTTTTCTTTTTATTCTTATCGTCATTAATTTCCGTATCGTTGGTCAGAAGCTTATCAAGCTCTTCTTTCAATTTATCCCCGATCTCCCTTATCTTTTCAGAGATCAGCAGGGATTTGATAAAAGCCGACCCAAGGATGGATTTAATAAGATACACAAGCGCGACTGCGCCCCCCAAAAATATAAGGATGTAGGTGAAATTTTTAATGTAAGTAAAGAAAAATTTATAACTCTCTCCGAAGAAATAGCCTACGAATAAAGTAACGCCAACCCAGCCGACTGACCCGATAAAATTATATAGAGCGAATCTCTTAATATTATATTTCAGCGAGCCGGCCATTATGAGCGTGGCTATAGTCAGGGAGAAAGTAAATTTAGTTATAATGATCGCCCGGCCGCTGTATTTCTCAAAATATTCCTGGACTTTTTCAATAATTTTTCTGCTTTTAGGATCTTTTCTTCCCCATTTGTCTATAGGTTTTGCTCCAGCAAAGTAGCCGACAAGATACCAGCCGTAGCCGTTTATCATGTATCCAATCGTAAAAATTATAAATGCAGGCAAGAGTCTGATACTGTTGGTAGAAACCAAAAACCCGCCCACGATCATGGTATTGAAACCTTCGATCATGGAGCCCAAAAACAAGAAGATGTATTTATGGGAAACTAAAGCCGGAAAATAAGTATTGATAAATTGTAGAAGCGCGTCCAAATTATTTAAATTCTTTTAATACCTCGAAATCTTTTTTAAGCGTTTCTTTCATCGTGTTGTTATATATTACTACGGCTGGATGGTATAAAGGCACGATATTAATCTTACCATAAGAGGTGTCAGCTTCAAGAATTTTGCCGTGAAGCTGGCTTATAGAGCCCAGCTTATCAAATAATTTAAACTTCCTCATTATATAATCCATTGAGAAACGGCCCAGGGTGGCGATTACATTAGGCTGAATAATATCAACCTGCCGGTCAAGAAACGGGGCATATAGCTCTATCTCGCTCGGCAAAGGATCTCGGTTAAAAGGCGGCCTATCCTTAACTATATTCGTAATATATACATCCTCTCTCTTAATTCCCGCTGAAGCCAGAAGTTCATCCAAATACTTACCTGCCGCGCCGACAAACGGCCGCCCGGTCAGAGCCTCGTTCTTTCCGGGGGCTTCACCGATGAACATTATTCTGGCGTGGTGGTTCCCCTCTCCTATAACCGGAAAAACTTTGTTCTTCACCCGCTCGGAGTATAAAGGCGAATCTTTTAAAGCCAAAACCTCATCCTTTATCTTCCTTAATTGTTCCGTCCTCTCGTCCATGTGACTTATTCTAGAAAATTAAAAGGGGGCGGTCCAGACCAAGTCCGAACCGCCCCAGGGGAACTCTATCGGTTACCGCCGTTCATAGCGGTAAGGCGGCCGACTATCGCGGCCTGTTCGACGGTTGGCCTGCACTGCCCCGGCGGGCACTGCGTGAGACCACCTTCCAACATCCGGTGGCAGAAACGACATGGCCGTTTCTGCGATTTCCGACCGCCCTTCCCCTTCTTGGCCATACGGCCTCCGTTACGGAAAAAAGGAACCTGCTGCCTGTCACGCCCCCCATTAGGCGTAAATACAGCCTGATTATTATACCACATCTGAGGCTAATAATGCAATAATGCCCCAGAATACGAATCTACCCTGCTGAAGAGTCCACAGAAAGTGGTCAAATAACCCTAAGAATAAAAAGGATAAGAAGATCAAAAGTAAAGAATACTGCTTTAGCGTCCTTAATCGGGTCCTCTCCAGATAATCCCGGACCAGGAATGCTAAAAATAGGACAAAGGCAGAGACCCCTAGTATTCCAACCTCGGAATATATCAAAAAATAGATATTGTGGACCGGCTGGTACAGATAACGCATCAGGTTCAGATCCTTTCCCATTAACCAATTCACAAAATTGCCTATCCCTACGCCAAACCAACTAAACGATCCCAGAGATTCTTTATTATAAAAGATCCTCATCTGTACAGCCTCTTCATTGGCGCCGATCGTCATCCGGCTAGCTATAGCTGGCCAATAGAAAGCGGAGAATATCAGGATCACCGCCAAAGTCGCGGTAAATACCCAGGCCAGCCTTTTATTCCAATAATCCTTTTTAAATTTAAACCGCATCAGAATAAGCCTTACGGCAAAATTAAGGAATAGAATCGCAATAATAGTCCTTGAAAAAGTAAAGAAAAGAGCAAGGAGCATTAACCCATAGGCGAAAAGGTATTTTTTATCCGGTTTCTCATATAGCCAGACGTAATAGAAAGAAAAAATTGCTAAGAAGAGATAGGCGGACAGAATATTAGGATGAGGCGTTGTTCCGTAAGCCCGGATAATTTTTTCACCGGTCGAATTAAAGAATGAAGCGATCCCCGGCAGATTAGAATTTATAACCGGCTCGCCTAAAAGCTTCAAACCCAGATCAGATTGCTTTAAAAATTGGGCGATAGCTACAACAGCCTGGAAAGAACCTCCGGCAATAGCTCCGAATAATATGCTCTGGTACTTGAATTTAGGAATAGCATAACTCTTAAGATAGAAATAAAAGGCGGCGAATTCAATAAGTTTTATAAAGTAAAACCAACTTAAATAGGGGCTGGTCGAATTCTGGATGGATACGGCCGATATGGCTATAAAAGCCATCAGAAAATAATCATACTTTTCGATCTTCAGCGAGAATTTGAATTTACAGTTTGCGGCCCATAGCAAAAATAAGATGGCCAGCAGCAGATCCGTGCCGTACAGGCTGATCGTCTGCCACTCATTAAAGTACCATTCCTGCTGCCATAAGATTTTCCGTGTCTGGAAGGGAATAGAAAATATGAGGAGAAGAAAAAGCAGCTTTTCGATTTTATTTAGCATAAAGGATCAATGGACCAGGGCATAAATTATGCCGGCCAAAAATATGATTATAAGAAAGTAAAAAAAGAATTTAGGAATATTCAGACTGTACTCCGGCGTACGAGTTCCCTTTTTCCTGGCCTTTATATAGATCAGGACCAGAATAGTCATCTCTAATGCCAAAGCTACCGCTCCGGCTAAGCCGATTATATCTATAAAAGTCCTTATCCCTCCCATAAAAAGTATGATGGGCGGAATTACGACTAGCAGCCATGACATAAATTTCCCGAAATTGTAGTCATACTGATAAATCTCCCGCATTGCGGTCCCAAGCATAAGATATGATGTGCCTACGGCCAAGGCTCCAAATAACGAACCCAGGAATAAGATCTTGCCTCCGATAAATTCGTATAGCCCTTTTATCGCATCCTCGCTGGTGATATCGCCCGAGATGCCGACAACCGTAAAGGCGAATAGCAGATAAAGTAAGCCTACAACGAGTATGGCAATAAAAATAGACTTTTTAAGAAGATGCTCCTGGCCGGAAAGTATCTCTTTCTGAATGGGTACCGCGGATAAACCCGCGAAGGCAAATAAGATCACTCCGTAAGGAAGAGACCAATAATAGGAATTAAAAGTTTTATAGTTATCGAAATCGATCTGGTGATAACCGGCAAAAAATACTATCACTATTACGCTTATGAAAAGGAGGGTCAGCGCAAGTTCAAGCCATGAGATCCTTTTGAGGCCGAAAAGCACCAGTAAAGAGAAAACCGCAAAAAATCCGTAGCTGAAGTAATCTCTGGTTACCGGCCAAAGATACAAAACATTGCTTATAAACTCTCCGGAAATGATTATGTAAGCCAGAAGCGCGGCATAGGAGGTAAAAGCGATCGAGAAGAAAATTATTTTTTTAAAGACCGACCCAAGATACAGCCGGGTATAGCCCACAAGCTGGTGCTGGGAATCTGTCCTTAAAACTATTTCGCCGTACATTAGGTCCACAAGCAAAGTGATCAGGCCAAGAGCAACTAAAAATCCAAAACCTACCCAAAATCCGGCTTTAGAGAAAGCAAAAGGAAGACCAAAGATGCCAACCCCTACCATAGTGCCTATAAGAGCAGCTATAGAATATAAGAATGGCTTATTAATCTGCATCGCTTCTAGTAGTACCTATTCTTTTCCTGATCTTTTTTTCAATAAGCCACAATGACTGAAGGATGGTATAAATAAGGACTGTAACGGCTAAAGCTTCCCTATATAGTCCTATCCCAACGGTAACGCCGACTGCGGCAACCGCCCACAACCCGGCTGCGGTCGTAGTACCCTCGACTTTATCGCCCCTCCTGAGGATAGCTCCGGCACCTATGAAACCTATCCCGACAATAATATTTGAGATTATCCTCGAGGGATCAAATCCCGCCGTACCGATATACTGCCTTAGGCCGTCAATCGATATTGAAGTGAACAAAGCCGAAGCGAGCGAAACCAGGGCATGAGTCCTTATCCCGGCAACCTTCCTCGACACTTCTCTCTCAAGCCCGATCAGAGCGCCAAGAAATGCGGCAAATAGAACTTTGATGATGAGAGCATATTCCATTCCCTAAATATATATTTTTAATGATTCGGGTCAATTAAATTGTGAACAAATCTATAATAAATTCATCTGTGGTCATAGCCTTATTTGACTTTTCTACAATTACATGATATAATTAAAGATAACTGGGAGTGCGATTCACGCAGTTCCATTTCCTTGATCCGCCCCGGGCGGTGATAAGGAGGCAAAATGAGAGTCACCATGAAAGACCCGCGCGTACCACTGGCTATGGAGCACAGGATGGCAACCATCTGCCGGCAAGTCGCCGAGGTCATCCAGGGGATGCTCGCCGACAATCCGGACGTTTTCATCCAGCGTCAAGCCGACCTCAACGAGGAGATCGACGGAGCGATCGCCGACATCAACAAGAAGATGTCGGCAAAGGACGTGACTGGCGAGGCTCTGGAACATCTCGCCGACCGCGTGGCTTATCATGAGTCCAGGCGGCGCACGCCGGATCAGCTGGAAGCGGACGAAGCCAGGCGGATCATCGGGCTGGCGATGGCGGTCCTGGAAAACCACCACGCCGGGCGGATGGCCGCGCGTCTGGCCCACTTCAACGGCACCTGCCGGTTCGACGGGTGCTGCAAGAAGCCCCAGAAGCACGGGCGCAAGCCGCGCCTCTTCTGCCGGGCGCACAGCTTCGCCCTTGCCTTCGTTGGCAAGTCTCTGGCCCGCACGATGCTCGGCAAGCCCGAACTCCGCGTCGTCATCGACTGACGACCGGCAGAGCCGAGCAACCAGCCCGGTCGGGAGTACTACTCCCGACCGGGCCTTTTAAATACTTAAATTGACATTCCCTATTTAGATGCCTATAATAATTAAAGCTTTTTAATTAGGCGGTTATATGAGTGGTTTTGATTCTATGAACGACAGGAATACGCGCAAAAACTCTATTCTATTTGAATACGCTCACTTATGGGCAAGGATAATGAACCGGACCATCCGGGATCTCCAGCAGAATTCGAATTATAGAGATTTTAGGAATGCTGCGCTTTATTTTTTTACCACTCACGAAACAGAGGAATCCGCAGATGATATCAGGACATTCGATGGAATTTGCAGTTCTCTGGGAATGGATGCGGATACTTTGGCAAGAAGAATCTTTAAGGAATTACCCAGCTCAAAGCAGATACAGGTCCTGGAAGTATTGCAAACCCGCGAGAGGATTTGCGTAACACAAGATCAAAAAAGCTACTTGATGTAAGTAGCTTTTTTTTGTATAGACAAATCCAAGTTTAGTTCCGGAAAGCTGTCTTTAGAACTTCTTCCATACTCTTTGTGAACACAAATTTAACATCTTTCTGAATTTCACGAGGAATGTCATCCATGTCTTTCTTGTTCTCCTGAGGCAAGATCACCGTTTTAAGTCCGGCTCTGTGGGCAGCCAGTACCTTTTCTTTCACGCCCCCGATCTCAAGCACCTTGCCCCTCAGAGTAACCTCTCCGGTCATGCAAATCTCTTTTTTCACGTATTTTTTCAGGAACAGCGAAACTAAAGCCGTAGTCATAGCAATGCCAGCTGAAGGGCCGTCTTTCTTGATGGCTCCCGACGGGACATGGATATGGATATCGTCCTTATTAAAATCTTCCTCTATTCCCTGCCTTGCGGCATAAGTACGGGCATAGCTCAACCCGGTCTGAGCAGATTCTCTCATTACCGACCCCAGCTGGCCGGTCAGGATAAGTCTCCCCCGTCCCGGCATCTTAGTGACTTCAATCGCAAATACCTCTCCGCCTACCGGCGTCCAGCCTAACCCGGTTACAACTCCGATCTCGTCTTTAGTTTCGGCCATTTGATGGGTATATTTTGCCGGCCCCAGATATTTATGGATCGTCTTTTCAGTTATCATGATCCGTCGTCTTTCCGACGGCGATTCGACTAATTTTTTGGTCACTTTCCTGATGATCGTGGATAGTTGCCGCTCCAGATCCCTGACTCCGGCTTCTCTGGTATGCTTTCGCACAACATCAATAAGAGCGCCATCCGTGAATTCCAGGTCTTTCTTCTTTAACCCGTGGTCTTTATATGCTTTTGGCAGCAAAAAGTTTTTCGCGATATGAAACTTCTCGTCTTCTGAATAGCCCGGAAATTCTATGATCTCAAGCCTGTCTCTCAGGGCCGGCGGAATAGTATCCAGTACGTTAGCGGTCGTGATGAATAAGACATCGGATAAGTCAAAAGAAACTTCAAGATAATGATCGGAGAAAGAATTATTCTGCTGTGGATCCAGAGCTTCCAGCAGCGCTGCTGAAGGATCACCCCTGAAATCCATTCCTATCTTATCTATCTCATCAAGCATGAATACCGGGTTCCTGACGCCGGCGTTATGTATTCCCTGGATAATCCTGCCCGGCAAAGCGCCGACATATGTTCTGCGATGGCCTCTTATCTCAGCTTCGTCTCTCAGGCCTCCCAGAGATAATCTGATAAATTTGCGGCCTAAAGCTTTGGCTATCGACTGGCCTATGGAAGTTTTACCCGTTCCCGGAGGACCGACAAGGCATAATATGGGTCCTTTTAATTTGCCGACTTGCTTCTGCACGGCCAAATATTCCAGGATTCTTTCTTTCACCTTCTCCAGTCCGTAGTGGTCCTGGTCAAGGATCTTTTCAGCCTCTTTTAGGTCGATCTTTTCCTTTGTCTTCTTTGACCAAGGCAGATCAACAAGCCAATCAAGGTATGTCCTTAAATAGGAAACTTCGGGATTGAATGAAGGCATTTTGCTCAGCTTGCTCAGCTCTTTCAAAGCTTTCTCCTCCACGTCTTTGGGCATCCCGGCGGCAAGAATTTTGCTTTTAAGAACATCAAACTCGCCTTTTTCTTCTTCCATTCCAAGCTCTTTTTCAATGCTCTTCAACTGTTCTCTTAAGAACAACTCCTTTTGCATCTTGCCGATCTGCTTTTTAGTTTCCCGGGTAACATTCTTTTCCGCTTCTATTATCTGCTTTTCCCTGACGAGGTGGATATTCAGTTCCCGTAGAGCATCCAGCGCGCTCTCCAACTCAAGTATTTTCTGCTGATTCTCTATCTCAAGATTCAGGTTAATGGTCATCAGGCTGAGTATCTGCTCCGTATCTTTGAGCTGCATCATCATATAAATTATCTCGGGCAGAATGGTGGGAAATGATCTGACTTCTGAAATCGTCTTGAACTGGTCTATCGCCTGCCTTAAAAAAGCTTTCTCCTCCAGGCTATTCCGCACAATTAGAGAGTAGGGCTGTATCTGGGCTTTGAAGAAGGGAGCTTCTTCGGTTATGGCGGCAATCTTTGCCCTGGCCAGGCCTTCCACATCAATCTTGTAAGAACCGTCCGGAATTTTGAAAACGGAAACTATCCTGCCGATCGTGCCGATTTCGAACAGATCTTTTTTATCCACGTTATCTTCTATATTCCGCTGAGTTACGAACAAAACCAATCTGTCTTTAGACAGAGCATAATCCAAAGCCCCGACTGATTTGGGCCTTTGTACAATAAGAGGAATGACGACCTTGGGGAATAACACGATATTCTTAAGGGCGATAACCGGCAATTCCTCTGATATTAATATGTTATTAACTTTAAAATCTGACAATTTAATTTAGCGATATTTCGTAAGCCAATAAGCCCGTAAGTTTATGCTTACCAGCTAATTAGCATACTTAGCCGCTATTACTACTCACCCATAGGCGGTTCTACGACCACATTCTTGCGATCATAGTCAATGAGACGAATTAGTTCTGAAACTAATTTCACAGGATCATCGCCGAATACCAGTCTTCCGGCACCATGGCGGTGCGGATCTTTGATGTTTTCCATAATGTGAGCTATTTCTTCAGCCGTTCCGCCGGTACCCGTGAGAATGCCTATTGGTTTATTATCTTCGAGCGCGATCGTAAATTCGTTTAGAGTGCCGAATCCTCCGCACCCTACTATGACCGCATCTGCTGATTTTGTTAAAATTAAATTCCTTCCTGAATATTCAAATCCCGTATAAATTATGAAATCGAATTGATCCACAGGAAGACGGTATGTCTTTACATGGGAAGCGTAGGTGGCCGCAGGTGAAATGCCTATCGATATGCCTCCGGCTTCTTTGGCTCCTTTAGCCGCAAAATATGGAACCCCTTGCGTTGCCCCGGTTATGACTATTCCATTTTGCTTTACTATCTCTCCCCCTAACCGCTCCGCCATTGCCTGAGTATCGACAGTGCAAAAATCCATATTTGCAGCACCCGATACAACGAATTTATACTTCATATGATTGTTATTTTACATGAAATGATTATTAAAATCAAATCCAATACCATTATAGCTCAAAACTGTCTTCCTGGCTGGGGACAACTGCCTGAACACCCAGATCAGCCTCTATTTTACCGGCTAAAGCATTAGCCGGCTTGGTTTCCCCCTGGACTATAAAGACCTTTTTTAACTTGCCTCCCTGACTAGCTTTGCCCAGCCAGTTCATTATAAAATTCTGGTCGGCATGGCCTGAATAACCGCCGATATTATAAATTCGACAGTTTACGGGTATCTTCTTACGGAAAATAGTAACTTCCTTAGCTCCATCCAGAATTTTGCGGCCCAGGGAATTTTCCGTCTGATAACCAATAAACAGCAAAGCGGATTTGGGGTCAGGCAGGTACCTGGACTCATGGTGGAGTATTCTTCCGCCATTGGACATGCCGGAGCCGGCAATAATGATCTTGGGCCCCCTCACATTGTTTATTCCTTTTGATTCTTCTGTTGTTTTGGTAAGGATGAGCTGGGGAAAATTAAAAATATCGTCTCCGGATCTTATAAGGCTTCTTGCCTTATTGTTAAAATATTGGAGATACTTTTCGTAGACATCGGTTAGACCAATGGCTAAAGGAGAATCTAAAAATATAGGGACTTTTGATATGGACTTATGTAGAAGCAGCCCGTTCAACTCGTATAAAAGCTCCTGAGTTCTTTCAAGGGCAAAGGAAGGGATCATGAGCGTTCCTCCGTTCCCGACTGTTTCGTCAATAATTTCCTCCAGAATTTTTCTCCGCTCTTCTTTGTCTTCGTGAATTCTGTCGCCATAAGCCGATTCAACGATTATATAATCCGGGTCCCTGACATATGCGGGCTCAGCAAGCAAAGGGCTGGGCGGGTTTCCCAGATCTCCCGAGAAAATTATTTTAACTGCCTGTCCTTTACTGATCGTCTCTATTTCTGTTATTGCCGAGCCCAGGATATGACCGGCATCATGGAGCCTGACTTTTGTATTCTTATCGAGATCCTTCACTTCTTCGTATTCTATTCCTTCAGCCAACAAAAGTGCGTTTATAAGATCATCGTCCCTGAATAACGGTTCATGGCCGTCTTCTTTGGCTTCATCCTTGATCAAAGCCAGGCTGTTAGGCATCGAGGCCTTTATGATATCAATGGTCGGATGAGTAGCCAGGATCTTTCCGCGGAATCCTTCTTTATAAAGCTTAGGGATCCTTCCGGTATGGTCAGCATGGCCATGAGTAACTATAAGATAGTCAATTTCCTCCGGCTTATACGGAAATTTCTCGTAATTAAGAACCTCCGCAAAACGGGAACCCTGAAATAACCCGCAATCAACCAGGATCTTAGAATATCCCGTATCCAGGAGATAGTTTGCGCCGGTCACTATTTTTGCTCCGCCAAAAAAAGATAACTTCATAATATCAGCTGAGTTACTATATAACCTATTATCGTCATGGTAGCTATGGGAGGAAGGGCAGCCATGGGCTTTTTCTCTTTTTGATTGACGAAGATCAAATGGGTGAGGAATAATCCCGCTAACGAGAAGAGCGCAGTTATTATGGAGGCAGACAAAGACATCGCAACAAGCGAGCATGCCATTATCAGCGGCAAACCGATATCGCCGGAGCCAAGGATCATGAAATCGCTGACTGCCGCAGTTTGGCCGGCAGTATCGGGCCGGCTGATTTTCTTACTGGCATCATCCTTATTTGAGATAAATCCTTTGAAGCTGGAAGGGATCACAAAACCGAATATGGCGCCGCTCTGCATCATGCTTTTAGCCATGCGGATCATGTGCTTAGTCTTATATACCGCAATAATATCGTAAAAGGACAGAAGCACCAGCATAAAGATCACGAATTTAGGAGTAATGCTCAGTCCGATCACTGCGCTTAAACCCGCAATGCCCACGATAATAGCCAGATTATGGATCAGAACATTACGATAAAAAAGATACCCGGCTAAAAGCAGCAAAGAAGCCATTAGATCGAATGGAAACGGAACGAGAACGCCGAAGATAATCTCAGACCCGCCCAGTATCAAAAGTATTAAAAGCAGCTTAAAGCTAAGACCGATGAATTTTTTATTTTTCCTGAAAATGAGCAGCAGAACCAGAAAGATGAACATGGCGACAAAATCGCTTAATTCAAAATTGCCGGGCTTGGAGCCGAAATTCGAATAGCCCGGAAGCCTATTAGCTGAAAAAATACCCAAAAACAAAGCAAAACCGAATAACAGAACTTCTTTTATATATAGATTTAATTTTAAGATCATTATAGCCAGGGCCTGTCCTTATATTTAATGATTAAATACCGATACCCTTTACCTTGGGGTATCTGGATGTTATTTCTCTTAACCCATTCGTCTATCAGTTCTCTTTCGGCATGGGAAATTATATTTAATTTTGCCCGGTTACCTTCCATGGCCGCCAGCTCGCCTTCAAAGTTCTTGACCGCTCCGTATATCATGAGTCCAAAGAATAAAGCCGTTCCCAAAATAAAGACGGCTCCAAGATAAGACTCGACCTGCATTGTTAAGGGGTTTTTCATCGCACAATGATCGTCCCCGCCTCTCCAGTATCCCTTTCATTATGATACCCGAAAATTCCGGTGGCTGAAAACGTAAAAGAAAAATAACTGTTCTGGGGTATATCGCCGATACTATCGAATCCGGGCAGATCTTTGCGGTCCGGCGTTGAAGAATCGCTTGTAACGCGGATCGGATAAAAACTCTCATTCTTAAAACGGACAGTGTCGCCGACATGGATCCTCAGGTTTGTCGGACTGAATACGCCCGCTCTGTAAGAAACATTATAAATGCGGGGCATCCGCGCTTCTGCCGATGGTGCGGGATCGGTATTGCCGGGCAGAGCGGGAGCAGGCGATTTTTTGCTGAAGACGCTGACCGAAATGCCGAACAGGATCAAAAGGATGATAATCAAAACCCATGGAGCATTGGGCCCATCTATCGGTTTTACTTTTTTCTCAATAGCCAGCATCAAATTTATTTTATCAATTCGTAAGAAAATAAAAAGCCCGGAAGCAAACATCTGCCACGCGGGCTAAAAATTTAGAACGCTACGATCAGTTCTTCTATCGTATCGCGGGTGGAGTAGCCTTCCGTAGGCATTTCGATGATATTTATTACCATCTTTTGCCTTCTGCTTCTTAATTTTAATGTTGCGGTAACTTGCGTCCCGTTAAATTCAAGAGTAACACTTTTGCTTCTTCTTCGGGTTTCCCATTCCGTTTGAACGGATCCCAAGAATCCTTTTTTCGCATCTTTTTTAAATCCCAAGTCCTTGGTAACTATATAAAATTCACACGCTGATGATAATTCCCGCTGATTTCTGTATTTTGCGATCAGATAAATAAAATGGAGAAGGACCTGAAAGTCATAATATCTTAAAAAATCTATATAAGGTGTGGTATGCAATACTTCCGTGCCTTTCTTGAATCTATGTATGCATAATATATTTTTATTAGTGCCGCAGCTGCCGTCCTTTCGGCAGCTTTCGAGATTAGGCATGCAGGCATCAAACAATAAAAATCTCCTTATTTTAGGATTCTGCTCCTGGCCCAATATAAATCCCGGTTTTCAGAGACCTGAGTTGAATATACTATTTAAGTATTTCTTCGGCAATCTTTTTATCCGACCAGGGGATTTTCCTGTTGCCGGCTATGGCCATAGACGGCTCGCTGCCTTTGCCGGTAATTATGACGGTGTTTCCCGGCTGAGCGCCGGTAATGGCTTTTTTAATCGCTTCCCGCCTGTCCATTATCCTTACGGGTTCATGAGCTTTTACGCCGGATGAGATCTCATCCAATATTTTTTCGGGACTTTCTTCAAACGGATCTTCATTAGTCAGAATTATTTCATCGCAATATGTGTCGGCTATTTTTCCGAATTCCGGCCTTTTCCATTTATCCCTTCCTCCGCCCGCGGCGCCAAGCACGCAGATCAATCTGCTGTTATTCTTCAGCGTCTTATAGACCAACTCCAGGGAATCCGGGGTGTGGGCGTAGTCCACAACCACGGAAAACGGTTTTCTCTGCACGAATTCCATTCTGCCCGGGATGGATCTTACTGATTCAAGGATATGCCTGGCTTCCGGAAGTTCAATGCCATACATCGCTCCCACAGCCAGGGCGGCCAGGCAGTTTAAAATATTGAATTCTCCGGCCAGGTTAATCTTAAACTCCGTTCCATAAACATTGAATGTTGTTTCTTCGTTGCTTTTCTGGATATTGGCGGCTCTCATCTCTCCGGTTCTTATTCCGTAGAATATAGTTTTCTCCGATGGGTATTTAGAAAATAATTCAAAATTAGGATCGTCGCTGTTAATCACGTGGATATTCTTTGCAGCCTTAAAAAGTTCCTGTTTTGCTTCAGTATATTTTTCAAAAGAACCATGGCTCTCAATATGTTCTTTATGTAGATTCGTAAAAACGGCGCAATCGAATGTTATGCCCAGGTGCCTTTTTTGTTTTATGCCTTCGGAGGTTACTTCAAGCACGACATATTTGCAGCCGGCTTTTTTTGCTTGAGATAAGAATTTTTGCAGTTTAAAACGGCCAGGCATGGTCATCTTGAGAGTATTCGGCCATTCTCGATCCTTAATCTTGTATCCGAGTGAGCCTATTGCCGCTACACCTTCATTATTTGCTTCTAAAATTTTTGAAACCAAATATGTAACTGTAGATTTGCCTTTAGTCCCGGTTATACCGATAACCGTCATATCCTTTGAAGGAAAACGGTATAAAACTGCTCCGGCATATGCCAGAAGACTGTGGTACATCGGCGCAAGCGTATTAAAAACCGACTTAGGAATAAGCTTTTTGATCCTGTATAAAATTTTATCGAGTAGAGACTCCTTAAACATTAAAAGATTCGGCGAGCTAATTTATAGATAAAATACCAAAAACGGGAAACAGGCAAGTCGAATGAACCGGGATACTCGACTACCCTGCCGCCCCAGCCGAGTTTGAAACGGGTTACACCCGGCCACTTCACGGGATCGATCCCCCAGAAATCATAAAATTCATATCCCCGGGATTTAGCCCACATGATTATCTCCCAGTGCATCAGATAGGGCGCCATCATGCTCTTATGCTCTCTGTCCATGGCTCCATGGATATAATAGACCGTGTTCTCATAAAGAAGCAGTATCGCTCCGGCTATGGGTTTGTCACCGTGATAAACAAAGACCAGTTTTGTTTTTATATCCTTTCCTTCTTTAAAGTAGCCAAGCAGTTTTTCGTAATATTCCTTCCGGTGAGTATTGAAATTATCCTCTTTAGAAGTTTTTTTAAGAAGCTTCCAGAAAGAATCCACGCTTTCGCCTTCCTTAAAGTCCAGTCCTTTCTTAGCCGCAAGTTTAAAATTATATCTTGTTTTATGGTGCATTGCCCCAGCCAGTTCCTCTTCCCTTTTTTTCAGATCTATAATTACGGTCCTCCGCGGCTGGATATGTTTTTTGGATTTTTTAAGTCCCCGGCGATAGATGAGTTCCATTATCACATCGGAGTGCGGTTCGATCTTAACAAAAATAGATCTTTGTTCCCTGCCTAAATCCCTGAGTTTCTGGAGAAAGACATTAACCTCATCCCTTAATCCCGACCGGATATCTTCAAAAGAAAAAACGGGCCCATAAGGAATGTACAGGTAATTCTTTCTGAACGGAATATTATGCCGGACAACAAAAGCTTTTATATTCCCGGAATCAACTAAATATGTCGGATGACCGATGTGGTTCTGGAATTCCGCCCACTCCTTTGTCTGCAGAAAAGATTTCATGGTTAAATTGTAACATAATCCACCCCTCCTCCCAAACTTAAGAGGCGATGGGAAGCACTATCTCTTTCCGAGTATTTTAAGAGCATCGCGGACGCGGTCCTCAAGTCTGATTGGTTTACCCTGAGCTTGTCGGAGGGCTTCTTTGAGAGCTTCTTTAGCCTGATAAGAACTGTAGCCTAAAGCCAGCAGAGCTTCGGTTGCCTGGCCTTCCTGATGCAGATCCACACTGGCTATATTGCCGGTATCAATGTGATCCACTTTATTCTTTAATTCCAGGACTAGCCTTTGAGCAACTTTCGGACTGAGGTTGGATACCTTTTTCAAATAATTGGCGTCTTCATTGACTACGGCTGCTTTCAGGTGCGCAGGTTCGACTGAAGACAAAATACTCAAGGCGCCTTTCGGGCCGATGCCCGATACGGTCGTAAGCAGGTGAAACAGCTCCAGATCTTCTTTCTTATCGAAACCGTACATATCAAAGGTACCCTCGCGCATATTTAATTGAGAATGGATATGGAGCCTGACTCGCCCTGAGCCTGCCGAGGGATTGACTTTATCTCTTGTTTTTGATAGAATATTTAGTACTTTGGGGACTAGTGTCACCTTATATCCTATGCCGCCTGTGTTCAAAATTACATATTTATCACCCAAATATTCAATTGTCCCCTCGAGAAAACTTATCATATAGCAAGAATATCATTGTAATTTAAAGTGTTCAAATTAAGCTCAAAATTCCATCCTACCGGCGACCAGCCTGAAGCCATAGAGAAGCTGGTCAAAGGCCTTAAATCCGGCAAACAGCACCAGGTTCTTTTGGGCGTGACCGGAAGCGGCAAGACATTCACCATGGCTAAAGTGATAGAGAGATACGACAGGCCGACGCTGATAGTTTCACATAACAAAACCCTGGCCGCCCAGCTGTATAAGGAGTTCAAAGAATTTTTTCCGAACAATGCCGTCCACTATTTTGTCAGCTATTATGATTATTACCAGCCGGAAGCGTATATCCCCCACACCGACACATATATCGAAAAGGATTCCAAGATCAATGAAGAGATAGACCGGTTAAGGCATGCCGCCACCCAGGCTCTCATAGCCCGGGATGATGTGATAATCGTGGCTTCTGTTTCATGTATATACAACCTCGGCGATCCCCAGGAATATAAGAACCTCGGACTTGAAATATTTGAGAACCAGAAGATAAAGCCCGCCGACCTGGTTCGGAGTCTTCTGCGTTTGCAGTACAACCAGGATATAGAGCTAAAACGCGGGGCGTTCCGCAAATCCAGCAATGAGATAGAAATAGTTGCCCCCAGCGGCCAAGAAGTGGTCAAGATAAAATTAGGCAAGAAAGGCAGATTTAAGCCCGAGGATATTATCGAAAAAATCTATATTGCCCAGATAACCGATCCGGACGAGCTTGAGCTTAAAGACCTGAATTACGAAAAGATCGTCCAGAAAGTTATTTATCCGGCTAAATATTGGATCACGTCAGATGATAAGATAGCTTTGGCTATCGAGAATATTAAAAGCGAGCTCCAGCAGCATGTAAAGCATCTTAAGCGGATAGGCAAGGCGGGCGAAGCAGCCCGGCTGCAGGAACGGACCCTCCAGGATATAGAAATGATGCGCCAGACCGGCTACTGCCACGGCATCGAGAACTATTCAAGGCATCTCGATTTCCGCAAGGCCGGCGACCCGCCGTACTCGCTGCTGGATTTCTTCAGATCAAAAGGGGAATTTTTAACGATCATAGACGAATCCCATATCAGCATCCCCCAGCTTAGGTCAATGTATAACGGCGACCACTCCCGCAAATCCACTCTAGTAGAGTATGGATTCCGCCTGCCCTCAGCCATAGATAACAGGCCTTTGAAATTCCCTGAATTTCAGGAAAGGATCCAAAAGATAGTTTATGTTTCCGCCACACCCGCTAAGTACGAGATCAAAAAGGCCGGCAAGATCGGGATAGCCGAACAGCTTTTGAGGCCGACGGGATTGCTTGATCCGACTATTGAGATACAGCCTACGGAAAACCAGATCGAACATCTGATGGAAAATATCAAACAGCGTACCAGCGGCGGTGAAAGGGTAATTGTCACTACCCTGACAAAAAGAATGGCAGAAGATTTGAGTGAACATTTGGCCGACAACGGCATAAGAGTCAATTATCTGCACTCTGAGATTAAAACCCTCGAAAGACTGAAGATACTAAAAGACCTGAGGACAGGTAAATACGATGTTCTGGTCGGAGTTAATTTATTGAGAGAAGGTCTGGACCTGCCCGAGGTCTCGCTTATCGCCATACTAGACGCCGACAAAGAAGGCTTCCTCCGGAATACCACCACGCTTATCCAGACCATGGGCCGAGCCGCCAGGAATGTGAACGGCCATGTGATCATGTATGCCAATAAGATGACTAAATCAATGGACGCAGCCGTAGGCGAAACCCGCCGAAGGAGAAAGAAACAGGAAAAATATAATAAAGAACTTGGAATAATCCCCAAGACCATTCAGAAAGAGATCGGCGATTTTGACCTGCCGATAAGCTCGAATGGTCTGGCAAAATCCAAGAGGTGGGGCGAAGGCGAAGATCAGATAATAGTTTATGGCAATACCAGCCGGGCCGCGGCTTTAAAACAGCTTCAAAAGCTTATGGATAAAGCCTTGAAAAAATTCGATTACGAAAGAGCAATGGAACTCCGTGAACAGATCAAGAAACTAAAAGCTTAATGCGCGCCGCATCAGCTTAGTTGCATTATTTTATAAAATAAGGTATTATATCCTAGTTATGCCAATCACTACTTCAGCCAAAAAGGCGCTTCGACAATCAAAAACACGGAGGATCCGCAATTTGCGTAAAATAAGGACCTACAGAGAAAATGTCAAAGAATTCCGGAAACTGGTAAAATCCGGGGAGTTAGATTCAGCCAAGAAACTATTGCCAAAAGTATACAAGTCTCTCGACAAGGCCGCTAAAACGGGGGTCATCAAAAAGAATAAAGCCTCCCGCCTCAAATCCAGGACCTCAGCCCTGATTGCCTCTCCTAAATAAAAAATACCGAGCTTAGCTCGGTATTTGTTTTGATGAGGCCGCTTCATTCGACAGTTCGGTCTCTAATTCTTTTATCGCACTTGCCAGATTAGTCCTGACCTGATTTTCATATCTCTCCCAGTAATACCCGGTCAAGAAGAACGGTCTGCGCTTTTCAAACATTTGGAAAACTTTGAGCTTACTCTTTTTACGCTCGACGGGATCAGCCCAATCCCATTCCATATCTATCAATATGCTGTTGGCTCGGAAAGTATACGGAACCCCGCCCATACCGACATAAAGATCGATATCAACAAGATACTTGCCGTCGTCAAAAACTTCATACTTCATCCCTTTTGTGAAATAGGCAGTATTCTCTATCAGGTAGGCAACTTTACTGGCCACCTCAGGAGGCAATTCCATCAGATGATGTATAAAGAATATAGCCATGCTTGCGCTTCTGGCTTCGTTGTCTTCCGCCCAGACCTCGTATACGGCGTCGTGGAACCAAATGGCCAATTCGACATTATCACAGCGGCCCTGACCGCTTATCAAATGCCTGATCTTGTCTAATTCGATCAGGCAAGTGCGTATATGATCCAGATTGTGATAGTGCCGGTCCGGAGCACAATAATGGTAGATCAGCTGGCCGAAAAGTTTAAGGTGATAAGCTTTGTTCCCTTTAGCTCCGATCCTATAGCAAAGATCGCACCATCTCGCGGCTAGATCCAACGGTTCTGATTCTGCTGGCATATTTTAATTTAAATGAGCGTTGATATATTACCATATTACCTGAATTAGTCAATCGCATAGATTATACCTCAAAAATTAAGGTTTTCTTCATCTTGACATTATAGTATGAAATGTGGTATAATTATAGTACGATTGTAGTAGCTTAACATGTCCCTTAGTGGACTTTGGAGGAGCCATGAAGAAGATCACCGCCGCCATCGTCGCAGTCGCCGCCATCATCATCGCAGTTCCGGACGCCGGCCAGGCCCAGAGCCTGACCGATCAGCAGATCCAGGCCGCCATCGAGCGCGGCCAGAACACCAAGGTGAAGGACATCGGGCTCTTCATGAAGGCGAGCGCCCTTGAGCAGTTCAAGCCCAAGGGACTCGCAAGGAGCTTCCTCCGGGCGGCAATAAACCCGCTCGGGAACAACCAGGACTTCTGGGAACAGTTTGAAGCGCGGATGTACACGCCGGAGGCGTGGATCGCGCTGCAGGCTGCCAAGGCCAAAGACCTTCGCGTCGCGTTCACGGCGGCTCAGGTGACGGAGGAAATGCGCCGTCCCATCGTGCGGATCGTCGTCAATCCGTACGCGTCGTATATCATCATTTTCCGGAAGGACAAGGATTCCAATGGCATCCAGGCAACAGCCGCATCGACGACAGCTGTGCCAATGGGAATGCCGCCGGCCCCCTCATTCGAGATCCCGCTCGAACAGGTCCGCGAACTTGTCCGTGACGAATTCATCGTCACCGTTCAGGTCAGCGGCGTGACCATGACGGGAAAAGAGGCCAGCGCGGCCAAGGACTTCCAGATCAAGAAGGACAAGCTCGATCAGCTCCCGATCTCGTAGTCAGATGCGTCGCCAGACAGGCAGACGCAGACGGTCCTCCCGGACCGTCTTTTTTTATACTCTTTTAGCTATATTCAAAACTATTCCAAGCCCGGCAAGAAGAGATATTATCGCTGTTCCGCCATAGCTGATGAACGGAAGCGGAATGCCCGTAAGCGGAGCAAGGCCGGATATCGCCGCAATATTGATAAAGGCCTGGGACATGATCCAAATATTAACGCCCATAACTAAAAGCATCCCAAATTTATCCGAGGTTCTTTTTGCTATCTGGGTCAAGTTAAAACAGAGAAAGACAAACAGGGAGATGATCACTCCCGCTCCGACCAGTCCGAGTTCTTCGGATATCACCGCGAAAATAGAATCATGGACCACCTCAGGCAAAAAACCGCGTTTCTGGGTACTGCCGCCGAATCCGACCCCGAATAATCCCCCGGAGCCGATGGATACCATGGCCTGGTTAACCTGATAAGAAATGCCTCTTGGGTCAACTGAAGGATTTAAAAAAGATCTGATCCTGTTAAACCGATAAGGCTCCATCCATATCAAGGCCGAAAGGCCTATCAATAGGACCATGATAACGGCAAGAAACTGTTTCATGCTTACCCCAGCAGTGAAATAAACACCTAAAGCTATAAGCGAGACTACGATCAGAGTCCCTATGTCAGGCTGAAGGGCAAGCAGAACAGCGATGAAACCCAGAACCAAAAAGAAAGGCGCCATGCCGTACAGCCAATTCTTCAGCCGCTCATCCCGCCCCCCGAACCAGGCCGCGAGATAGATCACCAGTGCCAGCTTCAAAAGCTCTGACGGCTGGAAGGTTATTCCGACCAGATTTATCCATCGCGAAGCGCCTTTAAGGCCGAGGCCGAAAGAAGGCATGAATACCATTATCATCAGCGCCAGAACACCGAAGAGTATTAAAATGGATAATTTTTTCCAGATTTTATAATCAATCTTGGAAAGCGCATACATCAAAACCAGTCCGGGCAGGAGGCCATACAACAGCTGGTGGTATAAATAATAGTTGGATGAGCCGAATTTCCTCTGGGCATCGATTATCCCGGCCGAAGACAGCATTGCCAGCCCGATGATCATCAATATTAAAATATTCCAGGTCAGAACCTTCGTCATATTTCAATATTATCATATGTTGCGCTATTTTGCTTGGACAATGAAGACGTATCTCTCCGGCCCCTATAATTTGCTAAAAACAAAACCGGGTTCTCTACCCGGTTTTAGATTTCTTCTATGCAATAAAGCCGTTGCTCTGATGCATCCAGAAACTATAATAATCGCCTTTCTTCTCAAGCAGCTCAGCGTGGCTTCCCTCTTCAGAAATATCGCCGTCATTAAGAACTAGTATCCTGTCCATCTGCCTGACCGTGCTCAAACGATGCGCTATGACAATGGTCGTCTTACGCTCCATGAGGCGGGCAAAGGCTTCCTGAACAGACCTTTCGCTTATGGAATCAAGCGAACTTGTAGCCTCATCCAGTATCAGGATCGGCGCATCCTTGAGCATGGCGCGAGCAATAGCAATTCTCTGACGCTCACCGCCGGAAAGTTTAACTCCCCGCTCTCCGACAAGAGTGTTGTACCCTTTCGGAAGTCCGGCTATGAAATCATGCGCGTTAGCTCTTTTCGCGACTTCCACGATTTCTTCTTCGGTGGCATCCTGTTTGCCGTAGGCTATATTCTCCCTTAAAGATCTGTGGAACAGGACCGGATCCTGAGGAACATACGAAATATTATTACGCAGGTCATCTTGCCTGATCTTGGTTATTTCCTGGCCGTCAATAATCACTCTGCCCTTAAGCACATCCACAAATCTTAACAAGATCTTAGTTATTGTAGTTTTACCGGCGCCGGAGTAGCCGACTAAGCCGATCTTCCCTCCTGCCTTGATCGCCAGATTAAAGCCGGAGAACACGGTCGAACTGTCGCCATAAGCGAAGGATACATCGTCGAAAACTATCTCGCCTTTTTCAATGCGGCATTGCTCCGGATCTTTGGGATCCGATATTTCCGGCTTCGTTTCGAAGATCTGGATCATTTCAGAAGCATCGGAGACTGCCCTCATTGAATTCATTATCGAACTTCTCAGGCTCCACATAATCCCGTTAATGCTTACAAAATATGACTGGGCCAATACAATCGTGCCGGCAGAAGCCAGGCCTTTGATCCACAGCCTTATGACAAGATACAGCCCTCCCACCTCAAGAACTAGCCATACAATGCTATGTACGATCATGATCAGGTTATTGAAGTTCCAGGCTAAACGGCGTTCCTTCTCCTCGAAGTCCGTGATATCCGCAAAGCGCTCTTTCTCTCTGGACATGGAGGCGAACATTTTGACATTCAATACTCCGGTGATGGCGTCAGCCAGACCGCCCGTCGTTCTTGAATCAGCGGCTGCGGCGCGAAGGTCATATTTTCTTTTCTTTTGGACGAGAAAGACAGTCAATCCCACAAAGGATAAGCTCCACCCGGCAAAGAACCAGGCCAAAGCCGGAGCAGTAACAAATAGAACGGTGAACATGCCCAACAGCTGTATGACTGTCTGCCAAAAGCCAAATGCAATATTATCGTGCAACGCCTCAAAAGAACGTACGAATCTTCTGCTCTTTGCGACCAGACTGCCCTGGAAACTGTTCACGAAGAACTGATATGAGTGATTCTGTAATTTCTCAAAGCAGTAGTCGCTTAATTCCTTGAGGATCTTGCTCTGGCAATAGACCATCGCATAATCAGTTATGCGATGCAGAATATTCTGCGCCAAAGAAATTGCCGCTATGGCTATAACAAGATAGGTAATGCTTTCAGCCACCGCGGCGCTATTTTCAGCGGAAACGATGGCATCAATGATATTCCTGTAGAACAGCGGTTTTACGACCCCGCCCAGGATAAAAGCCAGACCATATCCTATGAACACAAAGCAAAATGACTCTTTGTGCTTCTTAATATGCGGCAAGAAGTAAGATAATATCAGTCTTAGAGGTACTAACTTTACTGGCATACCTTCCCTAATTGTAAAAGATAAGAGATACTATACCATTGCCTATATTTTATGTCAAGTAGGGTTGGCTGGGTGAAAGATACTAATGAAACAATGGAGGAATCTTCGAGTCCACGAGAAAAATTATTAAACCAATTATGGCTCCGATTGCGTTTAGCATCCAGAATCTCATAGTTACCTGGGTTTCATGCCAGCCGAGAGCTTCAAAGTGGTGATGGATAGGAGTGGAATGGAATATCTTTTTGCCGCGGAATTTCTTAGAAATAACCTGCAGGATCACCGAACCGGATTCTATGATAAAGATGCAGGCGATAGGAATAAGGAGGAACGGCGTATTGGTCAGCATCGCCACTACCCCCAGAACGAGCCCTAAGGCCATGGAGCCGGTATCGCCCATGAAGAATTTGGCAGGATAAATATTGAACCATAAAAATGCCACCAGCGAACCCATTATAGCGGCTAGGAACACAACCAAGTCCATCTTCTGCTGGTCAAAAGCGATAACCGCATAAGCGGCAAACATGATCAAGAATATGCCCGCGACCAGACCATCCAAACCGTCTGTCTCATTAGCCGAGAATGCGCTGGCTACGATAACAAATGTAAATATTACAACCGCCCACCAGCCCACTACCAGGTCACCATAGAACGGGATGTTTATAAAATTCCACTCCAGTTTATAGAAAAACCACCAAGCTATAGCCAAACCAACAACGAAATACATAAGCAGCCTGTCCCTCATTTTTAAACCGCCTCCGCCTGGCCCTATCCTTAATACGCCAAAAAGATCGTCTATGAATCCGAATAGAGCCCCCGCCAGCAAAGCCCCGAGAGGTATCCAGGTCTGGCCCCTCGTCAAAAAATTCAAGCTCCCGATCCAGCTTCCCGGATAGATTTGCGCGAAGAACCAAAAGGCCAGAGCCAAGATAGTCACCGTCAGCCAAACTATCACCCCGCCCATAGTTGGAGTGCCGATCTTTTTCTTGTGCATTTCCGAGAATACGGGGGCGCTTTCCACCCTTATCACCTGTTTGCCTAATTTGTATTTATATAAAAACTTTGTCCACATCGGCGTAACCAAAAGCGCCGCAAAGAATGCTATGGTCGAAATGATGAACATTCTCACTACATTAAAAACTGTAAATGCTTCGCTGCCCATATTATTTCCACCTATATGCCTGGGTTGACCATTCAACTAACCGCCTTGAATCCGTGAATCTTTCGGGCGAACCCAGAATTATGCTTATAATCTTATCACCTTTATCTGAAACTTGCACTAGCAGTATCATGCACCCGAGAGCATCTTCAGTATATCCGGTTTTACCCCCGATGACTCCGGGCAGCTGGCCCAGAAGCTGATTCGTAGTCTGGACATTATGTTCGATACCGCTTAGGGATCTTACGGTCTCGGTCTGGCGAGATACGATATCCCATAATTTGGGGTAAGCAAGTGAATGGTTCACCAGTTTAACAAGATCTTCAGCGGTAGAATAAGCCTCATCATTCAGCCCGGCCGGATCTTTAAAATATGAATCCAGCATTCTGAGCTCAAAGGCCTTTTTATTCATTTCCTTTATCAGATCAATATTATTTTTCCCGGCATATTGCACCAGGGCGTAAGCGGCGTCATTTGATGATTTTATAAGCATTAATTTCAGGAGATCTTCGACAGTAAGCTTCTCATCCAGGAAAAGATCCTGCACTTGCCCGTCTACTTTCAGGGCTTCGGCGGGGATGGTAACTATATCTTTAAGATTCAGCTTATCGAGCACCACAACCGCTGTCATTATCTTCGTCAAAGATGCGATCGGAAGTTTCTCTTCGATATTCTTGGCGTAAAGATGCTTTGTCGAGTTCACATCGTAAACTATAGCCGCTCTGGATTTTATTTCCGGGGAAGCAATATTCGTATTCAGGGCCGGGAGATAGCTGGCTTCGGAAACAGGGATAATAAAAGGTTCGGCAGCCAAGCCCTGCCGGATGCCGGTATCATGATTAGTGCTCTTTAAAATAAAGAAGACGTTAAATAAAACCAGAATTAAAATTACGATTGTGGCTAGATACAATCTTGGTCGGATCATGGGAATATAATGGGACTACTTTTCGATCTTTAAATGAAGCTCCTTCAACTGCTTTGGCTTAAGATCAATGGGAGCATTCATAACTGAAGTTCGCCCCGAACTTGTTTGTGGAAACGCCTGAACTTCCCGAAGATAATCTTCTCCCGCAAATGTCATCAAATTCCTTTCAATTCCATGCGCGATGCCGCCGTGAGGAGGCGCCCCGTGCTTAAAAGCTTCAAGCATATGCCCGAACTGTTCCTGAATTTCGTTCTCTTCGTAACCCATTATCTCAAAGACCGCTTTTAGCATCTCGGGTTTGTGGGCCCGGATACTCCCTCCGCCAACCTCAAAACCATTACATACCAAATCATACTGGGTAGTCAGGATCTTATCTATGTTTTCGCCTTTCAGTAACCATTCCACATGTTCAGGTTTGGCATGCGAGAAGGGATTATGGGTAAAGGTCCATCCGCCCTCATCGTCTTTTTCAAAGAAGGGAAAATCTTTTACCCAGGCATACGCGAGCACCCCGTCCTTCTTGTCTTCCTCTGTCCTTAGGTCAAACTTATCCGCGCCAAACTTTTCCATCGCCTCTTTATAAGTAAACACCGGGAATGGCTTTTGTTTTATTTTAAAACCCATCGCCTCGACAGTCGCCGTCATCATCTCTTCGTCTAAGGCCATGAACTCTTCCTGATTTATAAAACTGACTTCCATGTCTATCTGGGTATGCTCAAATCCCCTGTCAGCCCTCAGGTCCTCATCCCTGAAACATCGCGCGATTTGAAAGTATCTTTCAAATCCCGCAACCATAAGCAACTGCTTATATTGCTGGGGGCTTTGGGGAAGGGCAAAGAATTTACCCGGATTGAGCCGTGACGGTACAACAAAGTCCCTCGAGCCTTCCGGAGTAGGCGCCGAGAGTATAGGCGTTTCAATTTCCGTGAACCCTTTTTTAAATAAGAATTGCCTTATTCTGTCTATGAATTCCGAACGGAGTTTTATATTCCTTTGAAGCCTGGGCCTGCGGAGATCCAGATAGCGGTACCTGAGGCGGACCTCTTCATCAATTTCGTCTCCAGGCGTATCGATCGGAAAAGGCAAGGGCTCTGCCGGGTTCAAGATCTCCAGCGCAGTCGGTTCGATCTCGACTTTCCCGGTAACTATGTCGGGATTGATCATCTTTTCCGGGCGGGCATTTACTTTGCCTTCGATGCGAATTACCCATTCGCTCCTAAGCTGGCTGGCCATCTCATAGATCTCTTTATTCCCGGGAGTAAAAACTACCTGCACTATTCCGCTCCTGTCCCTGAGGTCGATGAAAATGATCTTGCCATGGTCACGGCGGGCATGCACCCATCCGGCAAGGCTGACCTCTTTGCCTGCGAGATCTTTTGTTTCGATGACGTTATTCCTTATCATGAGAAAATCTTACCATAAAAATTATTTTGAGCAAATAAAAAATCGGCCTTGAAAAAGCCTGATCGTAAATCCCGATCTATAGGGAGCTTGCAAGGATTATATCCAGCAGCTGGCTGAACGAAAGACCTGAGTACTGGGCGGCTTTCGGCAAAAGAGACACATCGGTTAAACCCGGGAGAGTATTAGTCTCCAAAACATAAACCGTGCCGTTCCCGTTCTTTAAGATCATATCAGTTCTTGAGTATCCCCGGCAGCCGAGTATCTGATGGGCTTTGACGGCAATATCCTGGATCTTTTTGTAAACAGTTTCGTCCAGCGGAGCAGGCGTTATCTCGTTCGAATGGCCGGTTTTATATTTGGCATTATATGTAAAGAATTTATTATTCTTGAGAGGAATTATTTCCGTTACCGGCAGTGCGGTCTCGCCTCCCTGGCTGGAGCCTAAAACACCGCAGGTGACCTCCCTGCCTTTAATAAATTCCTCCACCAAAACATTTTTGTCTATCTTAAACGCATCCGAAATTGCTCTCTTCAGCCTTTTCGGGTCATTCACCATTTGTATGCCTACCGATGAACCATTAGAACATGGCTTGACCACCACCGGCATCTTAACTATTTTATTTACGAAAAAATTAAGCCTGGCCAAATAATTCTCGTTATGTTTCAGTTTCATCGTCCGCGGCACATTAAAACCGGCCAGTTTGAATATCTCTCGGCTGTGATTTTTATCCATCGCCAGAGCCGAAGCGGCGATACCCGAACCCGTATATTTAATACCTTTATATTCAAGAATAGCCTGTATCTTCCCGTCTTCCCCGAAAGCGCCGTGCAAAGAGTTAAAAATAATATGGCAGGATTTAAGGGCATCTTGTTGGGATACAAGCTTATTATTCAGGAACCATTGGCCGGTCTTTGAAATTTTAATCGCGACCGGCTGATACTTAGCTTTGTCCAGATGGGCAATCACATTCTGACCGGATAGGAGCGACACTTCATGCTCAGACGAAGGTCCGCCCATAAGAACGCCGACTCTGAGAAGTTTAGAGGATTTGGTTGCTTTGCCTGGCATTAAATCAATGTAGCAGAAATAGTTTCCATAATCAAAAGGATCGCTCGAGTTATTACCTTTCGCTACCGCTCGCCGCTCCCTGCGAGGCGGCTCGCTGATTTTTGTCGTCGGCTCTCCTCGCAGACTCGGAACCGTGCCCGCCTCCTCCTCGAATCGCGCGAGAAGGCAATAACTCTCGCTCTGCTCCGGGGCTGAAAATAAGGCAATCACTCACTCCGAATATTAACGAATAAAAAAAGCCGGGGCGGCAGCATCTGCTGCGCGCCACCGGCACGGCCGTAAGGCCAGAATGGAATCCTATTGGGAAGGAGGTCCGAGATGCGGGACAACCGTCTGCCGCTCCCGGGCGGCCTGGTTGTACCGGACCTCGATGAAATTGTAGTCTTGCCGGGCAACCCGGCCTCCGACCACAACCTGCGGTTGGGTCTTCTTCTGCCACACGAACGTATTCGGCGGCAGCGACATGTCCTCGACGAGACCCAGCTCCGCTGCCGGGAACATCGTCGTCTGATCCACGACGAACTGCCGCGTGGCGATCGAGATCTCGTTGCCGTTGGCGTCCGTTCCTGGTACCGTGCTCTTCATCGTGTACTGGAACTCGTATTGCACCCCCTCCTGGAACCGGGGGGACGCCAGGCCGAACCAGTTGGTCGCAAGGCCGGCTACCAGCAGCACGACAGCCGCCAGAGCAAGGGCGCCGAGAGCAGTCCTTCTGTACATATCTGACCTCTCCTGTTGTGCCGTCTTCCGCAGACGGCAGTGTACTTTCTATAATTATACTCCCTTTTTGAATAAATGTCAATATTAAACAAAAAACCGCGGCTGCGGTTTAAAACTGTATTGAAACAAGTTCTACATATCTGGCGGAGATATAAAGCTTAAACTTCCTTTTTAGGTCGCATTTATCGTTAAGACCGGCTGCGCATTCAAATGTAACCGGGGCAAGATGAGAGAGCGGAAAATCCCTTATTTCCCCTTTCGGAACTTTAAATTCAATAGTAGTCTTTTTGGTCACGGTCTGCACGATTACCACGCCCTTGCCTCTATCAACCGCCATGATCCATGCATTGTCATATTCCCTATCATGCACTAGAACCTTTTTCGCGACCGGCCTTAATAATTCCAGAGGCGGAGCGGGATATGTCCTTGTCCAGCAACCCGCCTGGATAATTGACATTGAAAATACTAATAATAGGCCGGAAACCCTTTTCAGGAACATCTTTAGCCGCTAAGTACTGACCAGATTCTACAATTTCATCTAGAATCGTCAAGAAATATCTTGTCGCCTTGTCCTCCTGCGCTAAAGCTTCGGACGAATACAATGGGAGGATGTTGGAGCGGAAAACGAAAAGTGCGAGGTCATCGCACTTTATTAATTACTACCTGTTGTGAATTGGGATAGGCTTTAATGGCAGAAATGAAATTGTATTTTTGAACCATTCCCATGCTTGGCTCCTAGAAAATGGCGGCTTGTCTATACTGGCAAAATAGAATGCAAGGACATTGCATAAAACCCAGATACCCCTGAAAATAAATATTTTATCAGTTGTAATTATTTGAGGTAAAAATATCGGGCGAAGGAAGAATGTAAAAGCTCCCAGCAGAAGCATAAGTCTTATAATTAAAAAATAAATTTCAGTTTCTAGTACTTTAACTTCTTGCAGTTCTGTTCTAACTTTTTCCATTATCCTGATAAGCGAGAAAGATGCTGCGGTTAGAATTACCCCGGACAAAATCTTACCTTTGTCGCCAATTAATCGTGCATAATAAAAGGCAACTATCAGATTGATAAAACTAATTATCACTATCTGATAGCTTAGCCAGAAATTATCCTTACCGGTCAGCCAATTAAACTTTTTAGCAAAGAGTGAGACGAATTCAAGTAATTCAGAGTCAGGCCAAATGTGCATATTCTTTCCTTTATTTTTGAAATGAAAAAACTGTACTAGATAATAACACGGTTTTTAAATTCGGTAAAGTGTCCGCCCTGTAGGATTTGAACCTACGACCGTCTCCTTAAAAGGGAGCTGCTCTACCAACTGAGCTAAGGGCGGATAATATAAGATATATTAACATGAAAAGTTAAATAAATCCAGACACATAAAAACGGCTGGGGGCCGTTTATTTGATGCTCGTATTAATAACATAGATGCCGGTGATGACCATCGACATTCCGATCAGGAAACGCGACAGGACCACATGATCAGCTTCATTGAGGAACAAAAGTCCGATGAAGATCGTGACTAGGATTGATGCCGGCGTAATAGCGTAGATGACTGAAATATTTCCGCCGTCCAGAGAAAAAGCCCGGTTGATCAGAATAAAAGCAGCGTTGCCTATAAGCGTTCCGGCCAAACCTATGCAAAGGCCTCTGACATTCATGCCGCTGGCCTGGTAATTAAAGACTCGTAAGCCAGCAATGCCGATCAAAAGGCAGGAAAAGCAGTTTATAAACAGGATCTGGCTGGCATTGATACCGGCCTGTTGGCTCAATTTAAGCAAAGGCGCGCTCAATCCGAAGAATACAGTAGCTAACAGAGTCAGCTTGATCGCCAGAAGCATATTATACCTCCAAAAATCTTTTTAATTCCGGAACTTCCTGGAAGAACTCATACCAGACGGGTTCAAGCCCGGGATTTGCTTGCCATCTTGCTTCGACTGATCTTTTGATTCCTTCAACCCAGCTTTCCTCCTCGGCATGGTCAGCCAATTTGAGATCCCTTAGATAATGCTTCGTTACGCACATTAACCGCCGAACAGCTTCAGGAGCATACCAGCCTGCAGATATAACCTCATCGGTGCCTGCGGTACGAAGGACTCCCTGCCATTCAACTTTGAATATCTGCCAAAAATGATAATCACCGCCCAACCTCCAGCATTTATAAAGCTTTTTAGGACTTGGGACCAGAAGCGACTGCGGAGCAATACCGGATCTGACCGCTAATCCGGTCTCTTCTTCAAATTCTTTAAAACAGGCAACCGGATATGTTAAACCGTCCAGGTGTCCGGCTGGCGGAGCAAACCCGAAAGGCTCCCTGGCTCTTTGAATAAGCAGGATCTTGCCGCATTCGTCAAAAGCAATTATTCCGACTGACATGTTGTCGCAACTCGGTACCGTCATAGGGCATAACAAAGAACGAATGACAGAATTATAGTCCCTTAGACGAAAACTGCAACCTCAAATATTTTTGAGTATATCGTAAATTTTTTGCGAGTTCTTAAATATCAATTCCCGGTTGCCGACGATACAGACCCTTATTGCCATATAATCGTTCATCTCGGATTTCAAAGCCTCGAAATATTCTTTCTGGGTTGATTTTAATGAGAGCACTTTGCCGTCATCGTGATAGAGGATATCTTCGGGGGCAAATCGCCATGGCGACAATGTCGGGACTATCACCAGCTTATAGCCATCCTGGCCGATAGCTGAGGCGATGCGGTCCTCAAGCAGTCCAAGTTCTGCGGGAGATGAATGCCTTGAGAATTTCTCAAAGAATTCCTTGCTTTCACCTATGACCTTTATGGCCTTCCCGGCGATCCTTTCCTTGAACTCCCGGTTTTTCAACCGGATGACCAGGCCGGTCCTGGGCAGGTTCCTTGTTTTATAGCAGTTATACAGGAATTGAAGTTTGGCATCCGGATTATTGTAAACCTTTCCCAAAAGTTCAGTATCGTTCATAGACCACAAAGAGGCGGGATCAAGCTTCTCGAGTTTAATGATCATAGCCATTATCTTCTGGAGGAATCTCTGGCTGATAAGCGCTGATTTGTGGAGATAAACCTCTTTATACATATAAATATAAAGCCTCTGCATCTGTTTGGCGGCTTCGAGCGATTTTTTATCTATTACAAGATTGCCCTTCATATAGATAAGATAATTAAAGATGCTTTCGATATCGGGGCGCTGGCCAAATCCGGTATGGAAAGTATCTCTCTCAAGGTAGTCGAGCTTATCCATTCCGACATTTTTATCCATCACTATTTTGTAAAGCGGGCTTTTTCTGGTAAAGATCCTTTTTAAAAGCAGAATATCCCCTCCGGCTTTTTTAATTTCCGGATTCAACTGGCTGATTATCTTCATACCGTTCTTGTCGTGGTCGTACGGCGTCAGCTCTTCAATGACATGGGAGAACGGCCCGTGGCCGATATCATGGAGCAATCCGAAAAGTGCCACGTTCCAGGCTTCTTTGCGGGTAATGAAATCTTCTTTAGCCATCTTATCGGTAAATTTCAAAGTTTTGCCGTAAACTCCAAGCACATGCTCAAACCGGCTGTGCCTCGCTCCCGGGAAAACCGTAAGAGCCGTACCGAGCTGGGAAATATGTAAAAGCCGCTGGAAAAGCGGATGGTTAATGATGTGGCCGATCTTTCTTATATCCACGCTTTCGCTGGGCGGGATCCGGATATATTTTTTATAATACTTATCCATAAAGGTAGCTTAATAGTTTTAATTAAAAAGAAAAGGCCGCGCTCTTAGCGCGGCCTTTTCTTTATTCATTTTTCTTTCCGGCCTTGGCGAGAGATTCCTGGAGAAGCTTTCTAAGTTCTTCGGTGTTGACTTCGGCTTTTTTGGGAGCAGGCTCCTGGCCGCGCTTTTCTTCCAGTTTTTTACCTTTGAAATTGACGGCCCCGGACTTAAAAGCTTCACCCAGAGATATAGGCTTAGGCGGCTGATTGGCTGCCGGCGGCCTTGTTGCCTGCTGGGGAGGACGCTGGGGCGGTCTGGAAGGACTTGGCTGTCTTTGCGGAGCATTATTCTGCTGGGGCCTGGGCTGAAAATACCTTTGGTTATTGCCCCCGGACCTTTGTTCGAAATCTCTGCGAGGCCTCTCCTCAAAATCCCTGCGGGGTCTTTCTTCCCTTCTGCCGCCTTCTTCCCGCGGAGGTCTTTCCTCGGATCCTTCGCCGTTAGCACCGCTCCATTCGGCTATATTCCGCTCGACTAGATCTCTCTTGCTGGAATACTTTTCTCTTGAAGACTGGTTTATCTCATTTGCAAAAGATATGTCCGGTTTCGTGAACGGCGCTAAAGCATTGGCCGAGAAACCTTTTGAGGATATTCCGTCTATCATCAGTTTCAGATACATTGTGTACTTGCCCAGGTTGACTATATCATGGGCCATGAAATCCGGATTGAACCATTTCTCCAGGAATTCAGCATCTTCCGCGCCTACTCTGAAAGATACGATCGTGCCGACATTTCCAAACACGGCATCCCGGACAGGTTCTTCCATCTGCTTGATGTACTGGTGGGCCATTATCAGGTTAAGATGGTATTTTCTTGCCTCCGATAAGATATTAGCGAATGATTCAGTCGCGAAGTGCTGGAACTCATCCACATACAGGTAAAAGTCTTTCCTATCCTTCTCGGGCATATCAACACGCGACATGGCTGCCAGCTGGATTTTGGTAACTAAAAGAGCGCCCAATAATCGGGAGGCGTCCTCGCCTATTCTTCCCCGGGAAATATCCACGAGTATAATTTTACCTTCATCCATCGCCCTTCGGATATCCAGAGTGGATGTCGGCTGGCCGATAATATTCCTTATCAAGTTATTCGATATGAATTGGCCGATCTTATTTTGAATGGCAGGAGTAGCTTCGGCTGCGAACCTGTCGGTATATTTGGCAAATTCATCGACCCAAAAGGATTTAACGATCGGGTCTTTTACATTTGCTACTACAAGCTTGCGGTATTCTTTATTGGAAAGCATCCTGTTGATGCCCAGCAAGGTTGAGCCGGGGTATTCAAGCAAAGCCAGGATGGTATTGTTCAGGATATATTCCATTCGCGCTGACCACATATCCGTCCAAATCTTCCTGAATACGCCCAATAAGCCGCTGGCAACCAAGTGCCTCAACTCAAAGGGCACTTGCTCCATGACATTAAAAGCAATGGGATACTCAAGATCGCCCGGATTAAAGTAGATGACGTCTTCGATCCTTTCTTCCGGCACGAAATCCAGAATGTCCACAACGCCGTCGCCGTGGGGATCAATAAAGCAGATTCCCCGCCCGGCTTCTATATCCTGAATGGCCATATTCTTTAAGAATTCAGATTTACCCATGCCAGTCGATCCGACCACATACATATGCCTTCTTCGATCGTCAGGCTTAATGCCAAAACGCCACTTTTGATTCCTAAAGTTGGTTTCCCCTAAAAATACGATGTCATTTGGATTTACGTTTGTTTGCATAATATAAAGTTCAGCCTACCGGTAATTCTGCCGGCGGTTCGCCTTTCTTGGCTTCTATTCTCGGCATTAGTGGCGCCCTAACCCCGACATCAGGGAAATGATAAACTGTGGCCAATTCTTCCGTATTTAAAATACCGGGGCTTGCGACAAATTGCCTTAATTTATAGTTCCTTAGTATCATTATTTTTTTACGCCTGATTTTTCTCTTTTTAAACGGCTGCTTCGCCACAAGCGTAGTCACTTTCATATTCATTTTAAAACCGTTCAGATTGTTTGTGGCGAACAGCTTCATGGCGCCGTTAACAGATGCGACATGGCCTCTTTGGAACGTCTCCTTGGGCGCCATATAAAGAAACCTTACGCCCGAACTGTAGCCCAGCTTGGACATACTAGCTTCCACGGCCTTCAAAACCTCGTACTGGCCAGGAGTCTGATCCTTTCTTCTCTCTTCTTTTTTCTCCTCCTTAGGAGCAGCCTCACCGGGGAGCAGAGCGGCAAGCCGTTTAGCAAGACCGGTAAAAGCACCTTCCGGTTTTTTAGGTTCTTTTCCTAATAATTTATCTATAACTTCCTGGCCTTTTTTTACCCAGGCATCACCCGTGGGCCTGGCTAGAACCTGCATACCCAAATATTCACCGGGATTCAAACGGCTTAGAGCTTCCGTGATGGAGGCCAGAGGATCAAGCCTCTGGACATTTTCTTTCCTGGCCGGGTTTAATTCTTCGAACTCAAGATAGGTTTTTATCGGATAGACATCCTCTTTTGTCAGGATGAACTCAGTCCCAAAAACATCATATTCGCCTTCCGAGAAGGCAGGCAACGCGGCTACATGGTCTTCGACTTCAATCAATTCGCAATTAGGATACTGGGCATAAAATTGGGTTTCTACTAAATTACGAGTCGCCTCCAGCGTCCTGATATAAAACTTGACCTCACCGGATTTGCCTACGATCTCAAGCGAGTACCAGTCATTGACTTTGCCTTTTAAGAATTTCTCACGGAAAGGCTTAATGGGCAGGAGAACGGCATGCAGAGCCGAGAAGATATTCTCCATGGCCTTAGGGCTCTTCACGCCTTCGCTTGGCACTCTTATTTCGAGCAGTACCCATTTTAAGGAATAGAAGTACTTAGCTTTAGTATAAGCCTGGAAGAAAAAGACCAAAAGGAAAAACATTAAAACAGGCGTATATATCCACCACAGAGAAAAGATCAGATACCAAAGCGATGTTTCTAAATTATCAAAGACAATTTCCACAAAAACGAAATTAATTCCTATTCGTATTAATTATACTTCAAACTTCTAAATATTTAAATGATCCGACTATACCTCCCGCAACGTGTAGGTACCGTCTTTTTGCTTTGAGAAAGTTTTAGAGTCCTGAAGATTAAGCAGGATCGTATTTTCTTTGACCATCCTCTCGCCCATTACCTTAGCCAGAATTGCCGATTTAGGCATAGGCCTGGAAGACCTTTTCAGGATATCCACTAAGACATCTTTTACGGTTCCTGATTTATATCCCCACTCCGACAATGCATAGATGCCCCTGCCTACCAGGACAAAACGGCTGTCTTTTATCAGTTCATTATGGACTGTCTGGACATTGGCTTTCTTGCCCGTAAATCCGGCAGTATTTATAAGTTTGGCTATTTCCGAGAAATGCTTGGGCTGGTTATCTTTCTTAAGGACCAGATAGGCCTTATCTTTTACGCCGCTCGGCTTGATCTCGGGCCAGCTTACCAAACCTACTTCATCAAAAATATTCTTATCCAGGTTTTTGCTTATGGCCAGGGAAAGATCCGCGTGTTTTTTAGTAAAAGGCTGGCCGCCAAATCCTGAAACGCCGCTTGTTAAAATAAAATTATAGAAATCCTCTTCGGGCAAAGGCTTCTTGTTCTTCTCAAGTAAGCTTATCAGCGTTGAAACAGAAGTTACGAATGAATCCGCATATTGCTTACTCAAAGCCCAGAATGAATGAAAATTATCATTCTCCGGAACCCTGGTTAATTCTCTATTGAGCCTGAGAATAAAAGCCAGGGAAGCATTAACGACATTCTCATCGGAGCTCCCGCTGAATTCCTTGAACATGTCCTTTTCTTTAATAACGCCTCCGCTCCTGTTTATGATATCTGAAGCTAAATTAGAATATTTGCCGAGGTCGGAGTTATTTTGACTAGCTTTGATGAGCTGGACAAGGGTACTTTCTTCAATCTGGCGGACCCTTTCACGGGTTATACCGTAGCTTTTGCCTATGGATTCCAGGGTTTCTTTCTTGCCGGTCTTTAAACCAAAACGCCGGGATAAAATGTCCCTGTTCCTAGGTGTTAAACTTTTTACCAGATCCGCGACCGTTTTCGTTATTGGATGTTTTTTCATGTGATGTGTACCCCTCCCTCCTTCAAATTAGTTAATAATATACTAACACTAAATGAAAATATGGTCAAGTCCTCCTGCTGTGGATAGCCACGAGAAGAGGCGAGGCCACGAATATCGAAGAATAGGCCCCCAGAAATATGCCTATGATCAGCATCAATGAAAAGTATTTGATACTCTCTCCCCCGAAGAAGTAGATGGCAATAAGCGAGAGCAGAGTGGTAATAGAGGTATTTAGGGATCGGGTCAGGGTTTGCATAATGCTTTTATGGACAACCGCGCTAAAATCTTCCTTAGGATTCCTTATAACATTCTCTCTTACTCTGTCAAACACGACTACCGTATCCGACACCGAGTAGCCTAAAATGGTAAGAACGGCCGCCACAAAAATGGCTGTTATCTCAATGCCATAGAACTTTCCAAGAAGAGAAAAGACGGCCAGGGGAATAATGACATCGTGGACCAAAGCCACTATAGCCGCTACGCCCATTCCCCAGGGCGATAATGTTCTGGATAATTTCCTGAAAACGTAAGCGATATATACAACTATGGAGATAAGTACTAATACGATAGCCTTAACGCTTTTACTCTTTAATTCTTTCCCGACCACGGGGCCGACAGATTCAAATCTCTTTTCATCGATATTATTAGCCCCAAAACCGGACCTGAGATCTTTAACCAGGATCTGATGCTGGTTTTCGGTTAATTCTTTGGTCTTAATGATCACTCCTTTCTCTCCAAAATAGCTCACATTGGCTTCGCCGCCTATCTTACCCTTAATGTCTTCAATACCGGGCCTGGAATCCTTAAATTCCAGCTCGAGGATGCTGCCGCCATTGAAATCAATTCCGAATTTAAGACCATATAGAGATAAGACGACAACGGAGGCTATGACTAAGCCTAGGGATATGGAGAAAACTATTTTATAGATTTTATGCATTTATTTGAATAACCAGCGATACTTTTGGAATGTCGGTCCGGTAAATAATTTTAGGAATGATCTGGTGGCAAAAATAGCCGTGAATAAACTGGTCAGTACGCCTATGCCTAGAGTCAGCGCGAACCCTTTAACGATGGAGGTAGTAAAAATATACAGCACTCCGGCGCCGATAAGAGTAGTAACGTGGCCGTCCCTTATAGAAAGCCATGCTCTTGAGAATCCCTCTTTTAAAGCCGACTCAAGACCCTTACCCGAATCTATCTCCTCTTTCATTCGGGCAAATATAAGCACATTGGCATCCACAGCCATGCCCAATGACAATATGAACCCGGCAATACCCGCCAAAGTCAAAGTTACCGGCAGCAGTTTATATACCGATAGAACTATTAAAACATAGATAGCCAAAGCCATCACCGAAACAACTCCGGGCAATCTGTAAAATATGATCATATACAGAGCCACGAGGATCAAGCCCCATATTCCGGCTTTGAGGCTTTTGGTCAAAGATTCCGCGCCCAGAGATGCGCCGACAGTTTGCTGGGAAATCAGCTTTATAGGCACGGGCAAAGCTCCTGAATTAAGCCTTGTTGCCAATAGCTTGGCTTCCTGGGGAGTGAACTTACCGCTGATCACAGCCTCGCCGTTCGTAATAGGCTCGTTGACCACGGGAACACTTATCGGAACGCCGTCCAGATAGATGGCAATGGTCTTGCCGACATTCTTTGTGGTTATTTCTTTAAAGAGTTTCGCGCCCTCATCATTCCATACCAGGCTGACCATGGGCCGCTGGGTCTGGGGATCAAAAACCAATTGGGCTTTCTTCAGATGCCGGCCCGAAAGACCGGTGCTTTGAAAAGGATCTTCATTGAGCCGCTCGCCCTTAGCCTGCGCGTCAACGATCTCTTTAAAATTCGGTTTTTCTTCCTTGAATTCCAGAAAAGGCGTTTCACCAATAAGCCGGATGGCCTGGTTCACATCTTTAACCCCGGCCAGTTCGACAATCAGCCTGCTGGAACCTTCGATCTGAACAACGGGTTCAGAGACTCCAAAGAAATTGACTCTCCGCTCGATCACGTCCCTGATGCCCTCCATGGCCTCCTTTTTATTCTCCTGGATGGATGACAGGTCTGCTTCATAGGTTAAATGGGTACCGCCAAGAAGATCCAGGCCCAGAACAAAAGGTTTTGTAGGAACTTTAAAATTTGGAAATACCTTCTGTAGAACCGGAGGATAGACAAAAATAAGAAGAAGCGCTGAAAGGATTATCAGGGCTAGAATTGTATAGTTAGGTTTCATATCCAACAATGATTAGAATTTAACCATAAATAGTTTTTTATGGCAAGCGAGTCCTTTTTTTCTGCTTAGACTAATCAAAAATCCCCTTTCGGGGATTTTTGATTAATGAGAATCTGCAGTTCTTACATGTTTTCTCCTGCAGAACCGTTGGAATCAGTAGGTTCTTCGGTAAAACCTTCCGGCATTGTTTCAGCTTCATTAGAAGCTTCCTGTCCTACTCCGACAGCGCCACACTGCTCGCAGTTTCCTGCTTGCTCTTGTTCGTGGCCACATTGTGCGCACTTGTACATGCGTTGCTTGCATATGCGGATAAGGCTAATGATTAAAATCATACTCCCCCACCCGTATAGACAAAATTAACTTCTATAATTATAGCATACCTTAACTTATTTTACAATAGCTGTCCTAATCTAATTTTTCCCGTGAAGTATGCGGTTTCTGCTGGTCCAGCCACTCCTTTATCAAGAGTGTGGCACGGACATCGTCTTCATTGTACCGAAGAAGCTTATCCAATATCTTACTATCATTTTTATTAAGCCATTCGGTGTACCAGACAACCGACTCCGCTCCGCCCGCGCCAGGATCGGCCCATTTGTAACCCAGATAACCCGCTACATCTTTTAAACTGTAGAAATACAAAGGCAAGATGACCGAATCAACAAGCCTGGCATGCAAATCTATGGTATTGTCCCTGAATTTATTTACTAAAGCTGTGGGGGCCCCGTATTTTAAGGCCAGCCGGTCAAAAACCTGCCGCTCATAATAAGCGTAATGATAGATAACGAAGTCTTCCAGCTTAGCCAAGAAATCCAAAAATTGTTTCCATATCTCGGGTTCCTGAGAATGATCCTTAGCCATAAAATTATGGTAGTGCGCCTCTCCGGTTTCTGTATTTTTAATTAAACAGCCAAGCAAGTAATCTGTTCCGCTGGTAGGATCGCTTTCAACGTCCAGATATACTTCGTTCTTAACTTTCGGAAAAACCGGATGGCTTAATACGAAAGGTTCATTCGAGATCAAAACCTTAGCCTGATTATTCATCCTGACCAGTTTATCAAAAGGCCAGTCCTCAAGCTTGGATTGAAGCTCGCTGACGTCGGCCCTAGCCAGATCGTCTACAGTCCTTATTCCTATCTCGTAAAAGCGCCTCTGGTCAGCCTGGCTGAGTTTAAAAACCAAGGACACATCATTACAGCCTTTCGTTTCTTCAAGGCATAGCGTGTACCACGGCGTCCGCTTGCATCCGCTCTTTAAAAATGGCGGCGGCTTCTCCCCGTTCAGCACCTTCTCGATCTGGGCCCGGGTCAGATGAAATTCTTCCATGAATTCATTGACCTCGAACGAACGTTCATTGCCTTCGGCGTCAATAACGAATGCTTTTTCCGGCCTTATCCCCTGCAGCCTCTCAAGTATCAGGCTATAAAAAATGAGCTGGAATTTGTTCTCGTCCCTAAGCTCAAGAGAATTCTGAATATCATAAACAACATAATGCCAATCGCCCAGGTCTGACTTACCCGGTTTAGCTTCGAGCAGGTCAGGGATCCCCACCCAATTCTCGCTCATAAGCACGCCATGATAGATATTCTTCCCCTGATGCATCATCTCAAGAGTTCCAAGGAATGCTTCTTCGACGTCTTTGTATAGTTCCGGTTTTATTTCTTCGAATTTTTTGTATTTCGTTATGCTGTTTTTTACATCCAGGGCCTTACCCTTATATATCAGGTCCAGAAGGGGCGGAATAGCGCGCTTTTTAGATTCATCGCCGTAAATATCGTACCAAATCCAATGCGGACACTGGAAAAACTTATAAAAATGTTCCCCGTATAATTTTGGAGTAGATGACATATAAAGAAATATAAATTAAAAAATAAAACTAAGCAATAAAAAAAGACTCCTTGCTCTTTATACGAGAAGTCCGGAATGCCCGAGAAACGGGAATTACCTGCTACATATCCAAATCCTGATCAATTTGGAAACGACTGGCCATATCCACATAATGGCAATGTTCGCAGTCATCAGCGTGTAGAGGAGGCTCTTCTGAATGGGCCAATTCAACGGCACTCTCAAAAGCCGGACCGACCCAGCTTGGATCAATCTTGACCGTTCTTAATTCTTCTCTGAAGGGCAGCATATTCTTAAACCCGCCTCCGTCCTTCTGGACTACATAGAATACGAAGTATGCAAAATCTTTGGTTTCCCGGCCCATCCTGTTTAAAATATAATTATAGACTTCCATCTGCTTTTGGTAATCATCATAAATGGTTATCTCTTTGGAACCGGAGGATTTATAATCCACTACGGCCAGCAAGCCGTCATTGAACTGCAAAATATCATCCACTGCTCCGTATATGATTGCGTTTAAATCCTCATCATAAAAAGATATACCCTTGAAATTATTCCGCCATTCTATGAGCTCCGGCCCGGCATACAGCCTGGCATCCAGTCCTTCTCTGGCAAATACCGGCGGCAATTCGCCCTTCACCCGATACTGGTCAAATTCCTGTTTGACCAAATAATCCACGGCTGCCGATAAGGTATAGGGATAACCGGGCGGCCTCTTTATCCTATGATGGAGATCCAGCCAAAAACATCTCGGGCACTCGAGAAATAATTTTAACCCGCTCCGCGATATCTTCAGGGTCTTAGGGATCATTATCTATATCTTAGCTATTTTTTCCAAAAAAAGAAAAGACCCGCGAGGGGCCTTCTATTTTTTCTTTCTGCCGTTGAATCTATTTAACATCTTCATAGCCGGCGTTTCTATGCTTAGGCTCTCCGGGATAAATATGTCCTTATCTTTCAATAACCGATAAACATTAACATCTATGACGTAGTCGCCATATGAGCCCCGCAAACCGCCGTCCGGCTTCGAGATCCAGTCCAATCTCTCTCTGTTCCTGGAAGATATCCTTATAACAAAAGCTAACTCCATTTCCGGTTCGTCCAGCATCCCTTGGATATCGGTATTGCTTAATTCTACCGAACCGGGATTGGGACCATATTCAGTATGGGAATGGAAATCGCCTATAAGCGGATATAAATTCGGGTATAATTCAAAGATCCTGTACATTCTTTCCCTGCTTCTTTTTGCATGATCAATTTCTTTAAATTCTTTCGGCCTTATCGTGCTCTGGACGACAATTATATTGGAGACCAGATATTGATTACGGGATTTCCTGCCTAAAACATAGCCGAAACATTCTTTCTTAAAAGGATCGACTGCGGCTAAGAGCATATTTGAGAACGGTTCTTTCTCAATATATACGACCGGCGGATCCATATTTTTTAAAAGGAACGGATAAAATTATACTTACTGATTTTTTATTTTTAGTCAAAGCAAAAAAAATCCCTTTTCAGGGATTTCAAATTACATATTGTAGATACTCGCATATTTATGCACCAAATATGCGGTGAAATAGGCTAGGTCCGAAGGCTTGCCAGTGGCCCGCCAGATAAGTTCGGCAGGTTCGTATCTTGAGCCGTGCCGATAAACGTTCTCCGTCATCCAATTGCGGATCTCCCTGAATTCGCCTTTGCGGACAAGGTTCGCAATATCGACAGTTTCCCACATTTTTGCATGCAATTGGGTTCCGTAAATATTACCCAGATTGTAAGTCGGAAAATACCCGAGATCTCCGCCTGACCAATGGATATCCTGCAGGATGCCATGGGCATCATCGGGAACATCCAGGCCCAAATACTCCTTCATTTTGTGATTCCAGGCTGCCGGGGCATCTTCAACCTGCAGCTTACCTTCAATGAGATCCCTCTCCAGCTCATACCTGAGAATGATATGCAGATTATATGTAACCTCATCGGCATCCATCCGGATAAGCGACGGCTCAACATTATTTAAGGCCTTATAAAACTTATCAGGCGAACTGAAGACATCAGTAAGTCCGGGAAATGACTCTCGCGCGAGAGGATATAAATATTCCCAGAAGCTTAACGATCTGCCGATGATGTTCTCCCAGAATCTGGCTGAACCCTCATCTACCCCGTATGATGCCGGCTCTCCGACGGGAGTGCCGCAAAATTCAAGGGGCAGATTCTGATAATACATTCCGTGGCCGACTTCATGGATGGCATCATAAAGAGCGCTTAGCATCTCATCCTCTCTGAAATTTACAGTTATCCTGGCATCCGTGGGATGAGGGCTTACGGAGATCGGATGGACGCTTAAGCCGATAAATCCCCGAGAATGGTCGTACCCGAGATCTTTAGCGACTTTAACAATGAATCCCAGCTGCCTGGCATATGAGATCTTCTCTTTTTGTTTCAGGACAGCCTGTCTATTCGCTTCTTTCTGCTTCATTATCTTTGCCAGGAAGGACACCAAGAATGCTTTTAACCTGTAAAATGTCTGATCAAGGCTTCCGGTAGTCAGGCCTCGTTCATAATCGTCCAAAAGAGCATCGTAAGGCGAACCTTTATAACCTGCCAGACTGGCTTCTTCTCTTTTTACAGCGATGATATTTTTCAGGCTCGGGGCAAAAAGTGAAAAATCAGACTTGGCCTTAGCCTCTACCCAGACGGCATAACTCTCGGCATACAACTTCTCGCTCCTTGCCACGAATTCTTCAGGCAGCTTCCTGGCTTTGTCGAATTCTCTTTGAATGAGCCTGGCTACGAGTTTGTCATCCTCGTCTAAAGACTCAAAGCAGGCAGGAGAGTGGGCTGATAACAGTAATCTCTCCATCTCCGGTGACACAAGCCGCCGATGGGCTATTTCCTGGATCATAGCCATGTCTTCAGCTAGAGCGGGGTGGCCCATATGGCCGGGGGGTAAAAGTGTCTGCTGTTCCCATTCAAGCCTGTTATACACGGCCAATAGTCTGGATGCCTCGAAATATTCTTTCCTTAATTCAGGAATGCGAGTTTCCATATAGAATTTTTAAACAAGCTTGGCATATAATACAATAAAAAAACCGCTTTTTCAAGCAGCCGCGGTTTTATAAAAAAACCCGCCTTCACGTTTTAATGCTAGGGCGGGCGATTCATAGTTCCGCTATGGATCTATGGCCTACCGACTCTCCGATGCGGCGGATTCCATTGCCTCTCTTCCCGCCGCAACCTGACCGGAGGGTACTCTCTCTTCTTCAGGAGGCGAGATCATCTGGCCAAGGAGCTTGTTTCCGAAGCTCATGCCGAAGCCCGGACCGATGCCGTCCACGCCCAGAACCTGGACGTTAGATGGGATGAGCCGTCGGATGAATGTCCGCTTGACCCTCGCGATCCGAAGATCCAGGTCGCGCTCAAGCGCCGGCTTGGACTCCTTCAGAGCGATGGCTTTCTGGACCTTTGCCTTCCAGGTCGCGATCTCTTCGCGAACCTTGGACAGCGTCTGTTCGAGCCTCTGGCGGGCATTGATGAGAAGCTCCTGCCGCCGGGTGTTCACCTCTTCGGTAATGAAGGTCTCGAGCGTGATACGCTCCTGCTGAAGCTGCAGGGCTTCGTTGCGTGCCGCTTTCCGTTCACGGCGGATGTTCGACTCGACAGCTTTCACTTCAGCCTCGAGCCGGACTTGCTTCTTGTCCGTCATGGCAGTGATGCTCTTCAGCCCCGTACGAACCTCTTCGAGGTCGTCGAGAATGGGATTCTCGGCGTCGGGCATGCTGGCACGCACCGCACCCACTCCGCACGGCTTGCTGAGGTAGCTGTTCAGCGCCTCGGACAAGTTCTCCAGCCGGTCACGGCCCATGAACTTCACCCGCGAATCGGTCACGGACACGATCATCCGCAAAACGATGTACGACGAGTAAAGATTCACGATCTTCATGAGCGACGCCGGACTGGTGTTGGTGATGAACGTCGACGCATCGGTAACCCGCAGAGCGATCTGATTGCTCAGCGAGATGGACGCAAAGTCGCCTGTGTAGCCCGCATTCGTGGTATCCACGACCTGATCCCTCTGTGAGACCAGGAACGGGATGAAGTACGGCAGCCACAAGTGCCAGTTGCGTCCGCGGTTGGCTTTTCGCTCGGAAATGGGTTTTCCGAACCGGCATACCACGCCCTCGTAGCCTTCTGGGCTGTCGATCTTGGCGTTCATCACATAGCCGACCAGGAAGTATCCCAGACCGGCCAGGAAGAACAGAGCCGACAGCAGCTTCCAGTTCGAAGGCAGTACCGTCAGGAAGAAGAAACCCAGCGACATGGCCGCCAAGCCGGAGATGCTCCGCCGGTCGGGCACGTATGTCAGGATCTCGCTTTCGTTCACGCCTGCAAAGCGACGCAGGTCAGCGCCGGTGGCTTTCTCGGCAACACCGACGATCTTGGAGAGCCTGGCCTCGATGGCCTTGGTTGCTCTTGCAGCTCCTTCGCCGACCGCCTGTTGCAGCGCATCCCGGCCCTCGGCTGAGACGGTTTCAACCACCTCACGGCCCACTCTCTTCAGAGATTCTTTCATGTGGGTGTAGCTCCTTTTCTAATGTGGATGGAAGATCAGGCAACCGAGCCGGTGGGCTGGTCCTGGGTGTCGGTCACGCCAGCGTTCCTGGCGATCTGGTCAATGCGTTCCATGACCTTGTCAGGCTGGTACGCATCCGTCGAGACGCCGGAATCGGCGCTGATCTTGTCGAGAGCTCCCTTGATACCACCCATGAACTCGCCGATGTCGATATCTTCGGCTTGCTTCTCGATGTCCTCCGTCACCTTCCCGAGCTCCTCTTCATTGATGACAGCTGCATCCTGTTTCAGCGAATCGACTGCAGCCTTTGTGCCAGTTCTGTCGAGGAGCTGGTCAAGAATGTCCACATTCGGCACCAGCTCATCCGGCGACACGTCGTCGACGATCATGGTACTGATCATGGGTACATACTCCTCGACCTGGCTCTCGAGATCGTCGAGCAGGGTTTCCATCTCGGTGAAGTACCGCTCCAGCCCGGCTGTATCGATAGACTTCGCCGTGACTGTAGCACGAAGCGCCTCGATCCTTGCAAGGACCGTGGCGAGAAGACCCTCCGCCAGGTTCTTCATAGATGCTGTTCGCGCACCCACGATTGCCTTGCGGTTTTCCTTGTTGGAGAGGGTCTCTTTGACAGCCTTGATCTCCTGAATGATCTTGCGGATCTCCAAGAAGGCCATCTGTTTGGCGGACACCTTGGCGACGATCTCCTCCTCGATTTCCTCGCCGATGATCTCCTTCAGCGCCTCTGTCGCCTGATCCAGGCGGGTAAGCGATGAGATGAGCGGCACGGCGAGCGTCTCGAGAAATTCATGCGGCACCGAGTTCTTCGTAGGCAGGTAGTCCACGATCTCGATGCCGTAATCATCCGCAAGCTGAGTAAGCCTGGGGAGGATGGCCCGGCGCTTGGGATTCGCTGGCTCCGACAGGTCGAATCTGGAAACGTCCAGTTCATCGACCTCCGACATCTCGGTCAGAGAATCGACTGAAAGGTCGGACTGCTCCAACTTCGCAAGTCTCTCGGTTATGCTCTCCCCGGCATGGTGGTCGGGAATCCGGACCGGATCGACCAGGAACTGGTTGAACTCGGTCGCGGACGTCTTGAGAGCCACCTCTTGGACAGCTGAAGCATGAAGCTTCTCGAGCTGCTGCACGAAACGCGAGAACCCACCCTTCACAAGCAGGCGGAAGCTGTCCTTCACTCGCATGAAGAACGCTCCCTCGTGCGTAAGAGTGATGTTGTCGTGAGTCGTCGCATCCACCTTCGCGATCGGCATCAGGAAGTACTTCGTGGAAACCACGGCGTACGGGTAAACCCGCGGGTCAAGGACCACACGGTATTCCCCGGCGCGAACGGTATCCACGATCTTCTTGTACCGGGCGAGATGGATTTCCGCCCCGACCTGGCCGATGAAGACGCTGCTCTTGAACTGGGCCACTGCGAAGTAGACCAGATACCAGAAGAGCGCCAACGCCCAGGTAATGACCGAGAACATCTCCCAGTCACGGATCGCAACCAGCTCGGCCGGCGCCGCATCAGGGATGGGCAACCAACTCAAAGGCTGGCGGATGAAGTACAGGCCGATCACGGCCAGAAAGCCAACGACGCGCAGAGCAAGCCCCACGAGCCGCAGGCCAACCCAGGAGACGTTCACGATGCCTATCGTGTTGCCGTCTCTGTCCTGAGTCCCGATGACGCGGAGAGCCTCGCCATAGGAAGCTTTGGTCTCCGTAACGCCGACTGTGGTTTCGTCCATTCTCCTCCTAGCTATTTTTTAGGCAATGATGCCCGAGGCAATAGCTAAGCCTTCTTTCCGAATTCCCATTCGGACCAGGTTGACAACGAGCACTAAAACGACAATATTATACCATTAAAATTCCAGATTTGTCAATTTTGTTAAACTAAAAGCCGAGTTTCCTCGGCTAATTTGCAATAGCTAACAATGAAATAGTCCCACCGCTGTAATTCGTACCGTACTGATCTGATTTTTTACCCTGTTCTTCAAAGCAGACAAAGCTGAATTTCTTATCGGGGCATCGTTCTTTTAACTCCGTCACCCCTTTAGCGAGAGCCTCGGCAGCAGCCCAGCTCCCCTGCTCCACTCCCGGCGGAAGCAATACGACAAAAACATCTTCAGAAACTTTTTGAACGATATGAAAATGTTTGGAGCGTTCAGCTTCTGACGGAAAAGCCTGTCCGCATTCCTGACACTTAAATTCAGCTACAACTAATGGTCTGTTCATTGGGCACCAAGCTGATCCTGAACTTCATCCACTCCGCGGGCGCCTTCGGCAACCTGATCTTCTAGCTCTTCGATACCCTGTTTCCAATTCTCAACAAATCCTTTCATCTGGCCGACAAGTTCTTTAAGCGTTTCGGGATCGATCGGAGCCTTCTTCATTCTATCGATATTCGTACTCATAGCAGCTCCCGCCATAAGGACATTATTACGCGTGATCTCTGTAGCTGTTTTATTCATGGCGGGATCAATGACCTGGAATTGTTCAACTGAAGCTCTAGCCACAACAGCCGTCATGGCATTCTTAAATATCTCCATAAGGTTGTTATGCTTTTCAGATTGAGAGATACGCATCTGGCGGATTGCCACGATTGTCTTTTGGGCAGCGCCGATATTTTCTTCCAATATCCGGATTGCTTCCTGTGCGCTCTTTACGACCGCTAACAGGTGTGCCTCATCCAGCTGAGCATCGTGCAGATTAACCTGGAGCTGAGCAAGTTCAGCCTCTTTAGCGGGGCGCATATCTTCAGATATAGCTCCTGTTTCCAGGTCAGACTTAAGAGCATTTGTTTTACTCTCGAGGTCTTCACGTTCAACGACAACTTCCTTGAGCTTGGGTTGATTTTCCCGCAGCTTGGAAATTACTTGGGCTTGCTTGGCAAGATATGATTGTCTGTCGCTTTCATACCTGCTCTCGTTCTTAGCAAAATCCCGGTTAACATTCATATTAAGCCGCTGGATCTCGGCGATCTTGGAATCAAGCTTCTGGGTGAGAAGACGGTGCATTCGCAAAGCATTGGCTTTGTTCTTTGCCATTTGAGAGAATCCGCTGAATAGTGACCAGAATCTTTCCGAACCCTGGTAATTGTAAGCTTCGCTTACTTCAGCACCAAAATCCACAAATGCCTGCTGAAGATCGACAGTGAGTCTGCCCATCTCCACTTCAAAACGATCGGAGTTTGCCTTGGCCTCAGCTAAAAGCTGGTTGCCTGAAACTTTTTCTCTCCTAATCTCCTGAACAGCCTGATCAACGAAATTAATATCATCGCTAATATCCGATCTCACGCTTTGGCGAGTCGGGGCAAGAGCCGTACTTTCGACTTGTTTCATACGCCTGGTATCTCTTAGGACCATAATTTCCTTTTTAATGTGCGGCAATATACTAGCAATAATAATGATGGCTGTCAATCCAAGATCTTGGGAGTCTTGACATAATAAACGAATATACTACAATAAACTCGCTCATTTAAAACAAGGAACTATGCTCATCACTCTCTGGGACCAGTTATTTTTGCATTTTTGGGTAGGGATAAGCATCGCTGCATTATTCGGTATTCCCCTTTGGTATAAAGGCCGGAGAAGATATTTTCTCCATTTCATGGGCAATGACCCGTTAACGCTTGGAGAGAAAAAGTTATGGGTTGCCTGGTATGTTCTTGCTCTTGCATTTGAACTCGTGACCAGCTTCCTGACCCACAGGCTTTATGTTGAGGTCGCTCTTTCGGCATTCCAAGCCGTAGCGGTAACAATGGGCGCTTTCGCCGTAGACCGAATGCTCATGATGTTCGAAACTCCCGGCCTCTATCCCCATAGGACTGATGCCGTGGCTAAGCCCCAACAAATCCCAACCGATGTTGCAGTTCAACCCAATGTTGTTACTGAAGAAAAAGCAAAAGACGAGATAAAACCGCCGACCCCGCCCGCCTCGGAGATTCAAACTGGACCTTCCGAAGCTTGGCTCACCGGAAGATTAAGAAGCTTGGCCAGATTGACGGCAGTAGCTCCCGGGCAAGTCGCCGATGCTTATAGCCAGGCAAGGGAAGAACGGCGCGAAAAGAAAAACCAGGACCGGGCCGGTAGAGACGAATTAAAAGAAGAAGCCCTCCGCAGAGAGAAGGAGGAGAGAGATGCCAGACTTTCAGATTCACTTGATAAATTTTAGAGGGGTTGACCCTCTAATTTGTTAGGAGGAGGAGAACATGGCCCTTGCCCGCGAGTCCCATCCGATCACTGATGAAGATCTTGATAAGAAGATCCCACAAGCCGAGTCCATATTAAAAAAGATCAATGGCGGAGATATAGAAGAAACCATTAAGAATTTAACCCCGGAAGAAAAATACAGGATTCAACCCGAAGAACTTATTCTTATATATTCCATAAGAACAGCTATCTGCATGTATCTTTATTTCTATGAACTTCTCATTGAGAGGACTAATTTAAAGCAAGAGGTGGCCGATGCAAAGGCTAAAGGTTCGGCTGCAACTCTGGCGATAAACCAAAAAAGGAGATTCATCAGCGCTTATTCTTTCTTTGTCATGGCGAGTTCAATTGCGGCCAGGTGCGAAAAAAAGCTAAAGATCAAAGATATCTCCAAACTTTCGAAACTGGAAAATCCTATATTCAATTTCGAAGCGGGAAACGGGATAGAAAATGACCTCAAATATGCTCTGGATAATTTTTTGGCAAATTTGGCATCATCGGGACCCGAAGGTAAACTGATTAGATCCAGTGAAGATATCTTAAGCATCTCCAGGGATTTTTGGCGAAAATTTGGCGAAAGAGCGGCAATGGCAATCAAAGAGTGCCCGCCGGAATTGTATAATCTGATCGCTAATACCAGCTTCCGACATAATAAGTTCTCCATAACCGGTCTCATCGTTGACGATCGTCAGGAAGCAAAGATAATAGCCTGGACCCCGATCCAGCCGGAAGAGGTTATCGGTGATCCTGAGATAACCAGGCTTATAGCAAGGATGTGCGACCGGGTAGCTATGCACGATCCGGTTGTAGGCAAGAACCCCTTTACTAACTTCGGCGGTATTGTTGAATCGATACTGTTTGACGGGCCGCCCGGAACCGGCAAAACTACGCGTCTAAAAATGATGATGACTCGGCTCGCCAAAAGATCTGAACAAGTTTCCGTGCCGTATTTATTTAAGTCCATAACGGCGGATCAGATAAAGAGCGAATGGTATGGAAAGACAGCTCAGCTGATCGCGGCGCTGATCGAACCGATGAATGACCCCGCGATATTAGGCTTGCTGTTTGTAGACGATATCGATCTGTTACTCTCTGATGGCCGGGATAACGCAGGCGGCGCCGATAAGGATATAATGAAAGCATTAATGGACTTTTTCTCGGGAACAGGAACAAATTATATCGGCAATTATATTGCCATGGCCGCAACAAATAAGCCGACTGCTTCCGATGAAGCCTTGCGCCAGCGATTTGTTTACAGAGCCGCCATCCTTGGCCCTCAAACCTGGCAAGATTACTCAGATCTTGCATTTCAGGAATTAAGCAAGTTCTCCAAAACAGGGCTTCTTAAAGTAAGTGAGGGAGGGTACAAGCCTAAGTCGCGCCCCCTTCCCAAGGAAATTTCCTCAATCGTTAATCCTGAATTAGCCAGAAAGCATAACCGGAAAAGCGGAACTTGGGACGATATCGGCAATCTGTGCGCAGAGTTAAGGAAGAAAGATCCGAGATTTACCGGACGCTCGGTCAAAAACGCGCTTCAGGTGGCAGTAGCTAAGGCTGCTGACTTCGAAGTACCGGAAGAGTGGTTCGATGATCCGAACAATTTCAGAAGCAGACCTTGGGATGAAAAATTAAATATGGTAAGAAATCTGTACAGACCTCTTACCGCAGATCAGGTCATGATAGCGCTGGAGGAACAATTTGAGGTTGAACAGAGATATAAGATAGAAGCGCATGAAAAACAGGTAGCTGAAATAGCTGAGAGGATCCTAGTCAATCAGGAAGCTGAATTGAGAGCCAGAAAAAATTAAAGTACTAAAAGCTGACTACAAGTCAGCTTTTTTTATTAATGGAAATTATTCGATGGAATAGAGGATTTTACCTCCTTCAAAGATGTGGAAAGATCTGCTTTCCTCGGAGATGGTAAAGACTGTAGTACCTTTGAATATATAGGAAGCGGTTATCGCCGACAGGTGGCGGGAATGGACTTTATGCTTAAAACCAAACTGTTCGGAAAGATCCCTGAAGCTCCCCGGATTGATCTTCTCGGCAATGACTTTAGGTTTAAGCCCTTCGATTATTATCCCCGAATGTACGATATTCCCTTTTGAATCAACGAGAATTGCTCCGTCAAAATCAACGGTGGTCTTGATCTTATTTTTGTTGTCAAAGATATTCATACTATTCTTCCCATAAATGTCCTGATCGGCATCCGGCATATCCGTGTGATCCCGCCAATTATCCTTCCACCCCAGGATTATAAAAAGACCGAATTCCCTTTTTCGTTCTATAAGGTCGAGCATGACTTCTATTACCTTCAGCTTTAACTCAAAAGGCAGATCGACCTTTGAGCTTTTTAGGATCAGTTTAATCTCTTTTAAATTTTTCCCTACTTTTTTTCTCATAGAAGTTTAGAATAAAGTTCCACTGTCTGCCGGGCGTTGGGCTCAATGTTAAGTTCTCTTAAAGCTACATCGGCCGGCAGCCAGATATATTCCTGAGCTTCCTCGTTCAAACGAACTTTTTTTGAATTGACCCTGATCACCTTATCAACAAAAATATGCTGAATGCCCGGCAAATAATAACCTGAGTCCTTGATCTGATCGAATGTGCAAATGTGCTCGCCGACATAGCCTTTTAATCCGGTCTCTTCCGCGACCTCTCTGGCAAGGGCATCTTCTATGCGTTCATTCCTCCTCACTTTTCCGCCAATTATGGAATATCTCCCGCCCCATTTATGGGTTTTGACCAGAAGTATTTCTTTTCTGCCCTTTAAATCTTGGTATTCGATCATTCCTCCCGCCGCAACTACGGATCCCGGAACCATAAGATCCTGCCAAAGTTTATGGATCCTGGATTCATTTCGCTTTATTTTCGGTTCAGGTAAAGCTTTATTCCCCCTGATATATTTAACAAGCTGTTCAGGGCTAATTACCGAATTAGTATGCAAATAAGCCGGATGATCTGAAATTTTTTCCAGAAAGAAACATTTCGTATTGGTAGTCTGGGCAATACCCAGCTCGTATGAGGCGCTAGCGCCTATATAGCCGCTCGGATTTACAAAATAACTGAATCCGTCCGGACCAAGATTCTTTAAATTATGCAAATATAAGAGTTCGATCAGCCGCGGATCCGATTCTTTGTCGGTATCGAGAAAAGTAAAACCGTCTTTTTGGCCGGTTACCCCGGAAATTTCGGGAGCAAGCACTTCAATCCCATTCTCAGTAAATAGCCGGTAAATTTTTTGGATCTCTGCAAAATGTTTTCTGAAACTGCCATGGAGGACGCATCGAAATTTTTTTGGATTATATTTCATTGACAACCTCGTTTAATTGGTGTCCGAGAATATAATTTTTTTCATCGAACAAGAAACTTCCCTGAAATTTCTTGCCGGCAAGGAGGAGAGGCATCCAATGCTTGTCATCCGGCCACATCTCTTCAAAAGGCAGCTCATTGGCATTAAACCATTGCGGTCTCATCTCTTCGCTCTCGGCAGGCTCGCCCTCAAAATCGGCGGCCTTGAATATATGGACTTCTAATATCTCGGGCTTGTCTTGCCATTTGAAAGAGATCACTCCGGCTTTAGCCATATTTTTAGCGTCTAAGCCGCATTCTTCTTTCAGCTCTCTCCTAGCTGCTTCTTCGATAGATTCTCCTTCCTGGACTTTGCCGCCAAAACCATTCCACTTGCCTGCGCCAAATCCCCGCTTCTTCATGCCCAAAAGCACCTGCGGGTGTTTGTGTATCAGACAGAGGGTCAAGATCTTTTTATCCATTAACCTAACTTTAAAGAAACAAAAAATTAAAATCCACATTTTTCTGTGGATTTCTAATTTCCCGTACAAAAACTGAAGGGATATTAACTGATAACTGATTTGAGTTCAGCTATGCCGATAGGTTTGACCAAGTGGCGGTTGAATCCGGCTTCCAGAGATCGGCGCTTATCGTCTTCCTGCCCATATCCGGTCACAGCTATCAAGATACTTTTATTATTCTCTTTTCTAAGCTGGCGGGCGACTTCATACCCGTCCATCCCCGGCAAACCAATATCAAGAAAGATTATTTCGGGATTGTAATCTCGGGCAATTTCTAATGCAGCGGGTCCATCATAAGCCACTTTTACATTTTTACCAAGCTTTTCAAGCAGCCGGCCAAGAGAATCTGCAGCATCTTTATTATCATCAACAACCAAAACCTTATCTTCGAATTGTGTTTCTAAATTCGGAACGGAATCGCTCTTATTGCTGTCATTGATAAGTCTGGATTGAGCCAACCTATCCGACTCCCTCCGAGCGGGGAGATAAACTGTAAATTCGGCCCCTTTATTCAAACCCTCGCTATAGACCTTGATCCTTCCGGAATGCAGTTCAACCAAGATCTTAATCAACTTAAGGCCTATTCCCAGACCTCCTTGTCTGTAGCCCAGAGAGTGAAGGACCGTTCCCGAGTTCTCGAATAATCCCGCCAAAGCATCCGGAGCTATTCCCGCGCCAGAGTCCCTGACCTTTATGGCAATTTCATCATTCTTCCTCATACAGCTTAACCATATGTGTCCCCCGACATGGGTATACATTGCGGCATTATTCAGGAGATTGACCAGAACTTGCTCAATCCTTAACGGGTCTGTTTCGAGAGATACTGGCCGAACCGGAAGCGTTATATGCAAATTGTGCTGCTTTTTCTGAATTAGCGGAGTTACGGTTTCAACGGCATGGTTTATAACTTCCTTTATATCAGTGACCTCCTTGCGCAAAAGGATCTTGCCCCGGGATACCCTCGAAATGTCCAAAAGATCATCTATCAACCTGGCCATGTATCTGATTTGCCGGCCTATGGTTCCCAGCGGCTGCTTTAAACTCGCATCTTTTAAATCTGAGGCTTCGATCAGATCAAGAGAGCTTAGGATAGGAGACAAGGGATTTCGGAGTTCATGAGCCAGAGTCGTCAGGAATTCATCTTTGAATTTATTTGCCGATCTTAGTTTTTCCTCAGTAGATTTTCTTTCCAAGAAATCGGCTGCCAGTGCCATCATAATTATTGAGGTTACGGTTATAAAAATTTGCAGTTGAAAAAAATCTTTACCTAAACCTATCTCATTAAAAAATTGGGGGTCCAAGACTGTACCCGTAGAGTATAAAATGAACAGAATAAAAAGAGATAATGAAGATCCACGCTGTCCAAAGCCTAAAGTAGCCCACAATAACAGAGTATATATGCCCAGGAATATCGCGACCTCATCAAAAATGTCCAGAGAAATAATTAAACTAAATATGACTATTACTGATGCCAGTGCAAAGAGCTCAATTTTTTTTCGGGTAGAAAAAGGTTTTTTAAATGATGGCACGGTCAACCAGGTTAATAAAAGAGGAGTAACCACTAAAACCCCCAATACATCGCCGAGCCACCATGTCCTCCAGGCTAAATTATAAGCAGAATCACTGATTATGCCGCTCAGAAGAAGGGAAGTTGATCCGATAAAAGCGCCAATCGCGGTAGCTATTGATGTAAAAGTGATAAATTTAAGAATATCCTGAAGCCTGTTTAAGGAAGTATGGAACTCTTTCCGGCGGATAAAATATCCGGCTAAAACAGCTTCGAGAGCATTTCCTAATCCTATACCCAAAGCAACCGGAACAGTGGAGCCAATGTACAGGCTATTCGCAAATGCCCCGATAAAAATTGCGGGCCAATAACGGAATCCCCACAATAAAATAACGGCTAAAGCTATTCCGCTGGGAGGCCAAACCAAACTTGCAAATCCGCCAACCGGGTTCCCGAACGCCAAGCCGAATTGGGCCGCCGCGAAATAGGCAGTAAAGATCAAGATAGATTTCAGGATATAAAAAAAATAGGCCCTCCTCATAATATTTTTATAGAGTCTTACTATACTAGCTTTGAACTTATAAGTCAAGAGAATAAAAAAGCAGTAAGACATGGCCTTAATTCACGATAATTACACCATTTAGTTATAGTGTAGGCCTACCTTAGGATATGTTATCCAAGGACCAGCCCCGACCCGTAGATAGGATCGGCCTCTGGTGCCCGGCGGGCTCATCACCCTCTCCGGGCTTTTTTATTTCCCATGGCATTTCTTATATTTTTTACCGCTCCCGCAGGGACAGGAATCGTTACGGCCAACATTGGCATACTCGTCGCCGGGCTGCCTGTGAGCAGGCTCATTCCTAACCTCCTGGCTTGGATGGGCATGCGTTTGTTCAACATCAGGCCTTTGTTCCTCCATTCTGACCGCCTTTGACTGCTGCTGAATTAATTCAACTTTTAATACCAAGTTAGCAAATTGGGCTTTGATGGCTTCCTGAAGCTGCTGGAACAATCCATGAGCTTCCGTCTTATACTCCACAAGCGGATCTCTTTGGCCATAACCCCTTAACTGGACGGATTGTTTAAGGTGGTCCAGCTGCTCGATATGGTCCATCCACAATTCATCCATAACCCTGAGCAATACAAGCTTCTCTAATCTCCTCATATTTTCTTCGCCGATCTCCTTTTCTTTCTTATCGTATTGTTCTGCCGGGTTCTCGATATAGCCTGCCATCCACTCCAGCGCCAGATCTCTGTTATTTTTGGAAAATAAGATACTCTTTCTTTGGCTGTATATCGCCGTCCTGTGCTTATTGATCACATCATCATATTCAAGGACATGTTTTCGAGCATCAAAGTGGTGGCCTTCGATCTTAGCCTGGGCTTGTTCTATTACATTGGAAACCATCCTGTTCTCAATCGCATCCTCGTCGCCAAAGCCAAATCGCTCCATCATGCCTTTTATCCTGTCGCCGCCGAAAATCCTTATCACATCATCTTCGAGAGAAACGAAAAATTGCGATGAACCGGGATCGCCTTGCCGTCCGGCCCGGCCCCTCAACTGATTATCTATTCTCCTGGCTTCGTGCCTCTCGGTACCGATAACATGGAGACCACCAAGCTCACGCACCCTTCGACTTTGCTCAGGGTCATTTTGGGGATTACCCCCCAAAATGATATCTACGCCTCGTCCGGCCATATTAGTGGCTACGGTCACGGCTCCCAGCCGGCCAGCTTGGGAAATTATCTCTGCTTCTTTTTCATGATTCTTGGCGTTAAGAATATTATGAGGTACGCCTTCCCGCTGCAGCATCAGCGAGAGCAATTCATTCTTCTCGATCGAAACCGTGCCGATAAGCACAGGCTGGCCCTTTCGATGCCTTTCACCCACTTCTTTAGCGACAGACTTAAATTTACCCTGCTCATTTTTATATATCCTGTCCGGAAGATCTTCCCTGATTGCCGGTTTGTTTGTCGGAGCGGTAACAACATCAAGCTTATATACCTTATTGAACTCCTCAGCCGAGGTCTGGGCCGTACCGGTCATGCCGGCTAATTTTTTATATAAACGAAAATAATTTTGGAATGTGATCGTGGCCAGCGTCCTGGATTCTTTTTGTATCTCAACGCCCTCTTTTGCTTCAACGGCCTGGTGAAGGCCTTCCGACCACCGCCGGCCGGGCATTAGACGGCCGGTGAATTCGTCAACAATTATGACTTCGCCGTCTTTAACGACATAATCACGGTCTTTCTGGAATAAGGCATGGGCTTTTAAAGCTTGCTCGAGATGATGAACATATCTGACATCGCCGGCCGAATAGATATCTCCTAAGCCCAGAGCTTTTTCAACTTTATCTATGCCCTCTTCAGTTATAGAAACTGTTTTCAGTTTTTCGTCTATTGTGAAATCCTGATCTCTCTGGAGGCGTGGCACTATCTTTGAAAATGTTTCATATAATTTTCCGGAATCTTCGTCAGGAGCCGAAATGATCAGCGGCGTACGGGCTTCATCTATCAATATCGAATCGACTTCATCGACTATGGCATAGTTGTGCTCGATCTTTTGGACCATGCCTCCCGGCTCATAAGCCATGTTGTCCCTAAGGTAATCAAATCCGTATTCATTGTTAGTGCCGTAAGTGATATTTGCTTCATATGCTTCTCTCCTTGAAACCGGCCTTAAAAACTCGTGGACAACCCTAAAACTACCCTCGACATCCCGTTCTTTGTCTTCCTCTTTGGTGGTATGGGACGCATCGTATATATATGATGCGTCATGATTGATCGCGCCTACGCTCATACCCAGAGCGTTATAGATCTGGCCCATCCAAGCCGCATCACGCCTGGAAAGATAATCATTGACCGTAACCACATGGACTCCTTTGCCTTCAAGGGCATTTAGGTATGCAGCCAAAGTAGCTACGAGAGTTTTACCTTCTCCGGTCCTCATCTCGGCTATTTTGCCTTGGTGAAGGACAATGCCGCCCATTAGCTGGACATCAAAGTGACGCTGGCCGAGTGTGCGCTTGGATGCTTCGCGTACTGCGGCAAATGCTTCAGGCAGTAGATCATCAAGAGTTTCCCCGGCTTGGAGGCGGTTGCGGAAGTCGTGGGTTTTTTTACTCAGTTCTTCGTCGCTTAATTTTTGAAGATCGGTCTCAAGCACATTGATCCTGTCCACCATTGGCTGGAGAGACTTAGTATACTTCTGATTAGCATCACCGAATAATTTGGATAAAAATGCCATAAAAACAGATTATATCAGAAAAAATCCTGTTTGACCAGTAAATATTTTATGGCTTTGGATTACTTTTTGAGTAGCTTTGCGCTCTTATCCTTAGGTTTTTCTTTGAACTTTTTTATCTGGACCTGGAGTCCGTCCTTAACCTCAACAACCGCCGTCCGCAAATCCAGATTGGTCGCCTGGGCCCGAAGCAATTTGCTCCCCATCTTCAGATTCGCTTCGGCATAAAAAACCATGCCCGAACGATGATGGCGGGATGGCTTACCTATCTCAACCCGGACTATTGCCGAATCATTTTTTAAAAACTTTTCCAGTCCGCCGATCTTCTCCTTAATGAAAACCTCAAGAGGTTCATCGAGAGAAATATTTTTTGTAGATATAATAATTTGCATATAAAGAATCTTACAACAAATTTATAAAAATTCCATGACTTATGCACAATTTCTTTGTCACAGAATAAAATTAGTTATAAATTTAAATCAAAGAACAAATTTTGAAAATAATTTTTAAATAAATTTTTACAATGGCAAACGGAAACGGACACAACGGAGAATTTAAAAAATATAAATTTTTATTCATATCATGGGAGTCGCTCTCGGGAGATTTAGCGTGGGCGATCCAAAAGGAAGGCCACGATGTTAAATGCTATATAAAGGAAGTGACCGATGAGTACGACGGCATCCTTGAGAAAGTCGATGATTGGAAAAAATATACCGATTGGGCCGATGTGATCGTATTTGACGATACCGGTTTTGGAGCCGAAGCCGATAAGCTAAGAAAGGCCGGCAAGGCTGTCGTCGGCGGAAGCGTTTATACGGACAAACTGGAAATGGACCGCGAGTTCGGCCAGGCAGAGATGAAGAGACTGGGCATGCTAACCCTCTCCTCCTGGGATTTTGATGATTACGAAAAAGGCCTTGCCTTTATCCGGGAAAATCCCGGCCGATATGTATTTAAGCCGTCAGGAAAAGTTTCGAGCGATTGGAGCGGTTTTTTGGTGATCGGCAAGGAAGAAGACGGGCGCGATCTTTATGAGATACTCGATTGCAACAAAAAAGTACTTTCAAAGCACATCAGGCATTTTCAGCTGCAGAAGCATGTCTCGGGAGTAGAGGTCGGCGCATCCGCATTCTTTAACGGAGAGAAATTTATCACTCCGGTATTGGTCGCCTTTGAACACAAGAGATTATTTCCTGGAGAGCTTGGACCAATGACCGGCGAAATGGGAACATCCATGTTTTGGTCGGAACCCAATGTGCTTTTTGCCGAGACAACCGGCAAGCTTGAAGAAGATCTATGCAAATCAGGTTATGTTGGTTACATAGATATTAATTGCATCGTCAACGGCCGCGGCATCTATCCGCTCGAGTTCACATGCCGCTTCGGCTATCCGACAATAAGCATCCAGCAGGAAGGCGTGATCAGCAAATGGGGAGACTTTCTTTATGCGATCGCGAATAAGCAAAATTTTGATCTAAAAACAAAACGCGGATTTCAAATCGGAGTTGTAATCGTCACGCCGCCATTCCCATATTATGATCCTTGGGAATTATCAGTTCATAAAGACATATCGATCTTATTCAGAAAACCTAACATTGAAGGGGTTCGCCTAGGAGATGTCAAAATGGTAGACGGGGTTTGGCGCACCGCGGGCAACGCAAGCTATCATCTTGTTGTTACCGGCTCGGGAGCAACGATGGATGAGGCCCGCAAACAAGCATACGCCAGAGTTGATAATGTGATGCTTGTAAATATGATCTATAGAACCGATATCGGAGCGACCTGGTATGAGGATAGCGATCGCCTGAGAACTTGGGGTTATCTTGATCAGGTGCAATGGCCTCCGCAAAAAGCAGTTAAATTAGAACATGCTCAGTCCGCTTCATTAAATTCAGGGCCCCAGACTCAAGAACAGAAAACCCAAAGTGGTTTCTGAATATCTTATCTAGCTTTGCCCTAAGTTTTTCGGTATCTCTCTTTGTGGCATATTCGACTATGGTTTCCGGTTCGACCAGGATATAAGCATTGGCCTCATCAGCAAAGACATCTTTATGGTAACCCATCTTGGATAGGCCTTTTTCAATATTGAAGATCCTGCTCTCTTTAAGGCATTTCACCACATTATTACGGTATTTTGAATTACAGTGAAAAGCGCCATGAACAAACTCATGCTTAACCGTCTCAATAAAATATTCGGCATTGGGCGTAACGCCAATAATGTAAAAATCTTTATCACCGTCCCTGCAAATATTCAAAAGTTTTTGCTCATTTTTCGTAAGAGGATTGAACTCACCCTTTTGGAACGGCTCGAGAACTTTAGAGGGTATATTAAAACCGTACCAATCCTGCGTATAAGTGAAACTGCCGTGCATGCCGGCATACCATTGAACGAACTCATCTATACTGAAAACCCGCCCCTTGAATTCAGGCGATTCGTAATACTCCTGGAACCGCATAAAGGTCTCGGCTAGCACTTGACGACTCCTTGATTCTATTATGTAAATAGGGGGCTTTTTCATGGCGGTTTTGTTTCCGCCATCTTGGCACACGCATATGAGATTTCAAGTACTTGATTTTTTAGCTATTTTATGTTATAATTAAAGAATGCTGGGGGTGTCTAGTGCAAGTAAATATCCGTTTGCTCCGAGACGCATCATAGCGCCTCTTTATTTTTTAGAAATTGAGAAGGTATTGGTTTCCCGTTCAATTTCGGCACCATAAACTAATTTAGTTTTTAATTCCCATTCATATTCCATTCCACCCATATCAACTTCTTTATATCCGACATTTTTAATCCACTCCAAGTCTTCAAGCCATAAAATTATTCCTAGATCTTTTAAGGAATAATCGTGTATACCTATAACGCCGGCAAACCTTTTACTATTATTGGGAACGTTAAAGCCGGCATTAAATCCTATCGTCCTGCTATCCGCTATTATTACTCTCGAAGCGGTAAAACCCCGAAAATCACTATCTATAACCTTTCTATATCTTAAACTATATACATCTTCTTTTTGCTTTTTAGTCACTTCTTTTTCCCATTTATCGACTATTTTATATAAATCATTTTTATCAACGTCGGCAGTATTTAAAACTTCTACCCTATGTTCTCTATAAAACTTATTGCGGGCATTTCTTATCTCTTTAAAATGTCTGCCGGGCAAAGTTAAATTATATTTATTCATATTTAAAACCGGCCAGAAGAGAGAGTAGTATTTGAATAACTTAAATAAATTTTCCCCTCGGAATACTTCAAAAATTGAGGCAGAGACATCATCACACCAAACTTCTTTTATTTCTCCATTAAGAATAGAATCCGAAAATTCTTTGATCTTATTCGTTGCTTCAGATCGATCTGATAAAGGATCGGACCATATACGCCATTGATCATTATATTTATGGGCCAGGAGACCGGTACCATCATTAAATTCAACAAATGTTGGCTTAGCCTCTTCCCCTATAACTGCATCGGCAAACCAATCTAAATTATGATCAGAGGTCCAACCATACTTATCTATGCAGGCTTGGATCCTGTCTCGTTCAGATTCTATATCTTCATATATTTTTATCATCGCGTGATATTTCCTCCGGTTCTATAAAAATTTAATTCCAGATCATTAATAATGAATACCGCATTCCAATCACGGCCGGTAGCATCCCATTGCTGAGGCGTAATATTCATCCAATGCTTGGTGCCATCAGGCCAGACCGCATAAACTTTTTTATCATTAACATCCCTTACATAGTTAGACGTAGTATAGGAATTAAATATCTCCGGCTCAACTTCGATTGCTTTTGACGGATCAAGATGGCCGTATAATTTAATTACATCAGGATTAAGATATCTCTTATATTTCCCCCAGATGACATAGATCTCTTTTTCGCGAGGCCTTTTTATGAGAGCGCCATCCTTAAGGGTCATTCCCTCTATGGCCGAGTTATCGATCATTTCGGCATTTACGCTTATGGTCGAAGCGGATTCTTCTTTGCTAAAATCAGCTAATTTTTGAGCTTTGGTAAGCATCAAGACTACCTTATTCAATCTCTTGCCTGGAGAGTTCATCGCGAATCCTGTTGCCCTACTGCCTGAAACCGGTATTTTTTTAACCTCGATCGTGCCGTCGCCGTAATAAGCGATATAGGAAGCAAGAAAACTCTGACCAAAACCATCAAGATTTAATTTAAGGCTCTTGGTATCGGATACGTTTTGCAATGAATATTCCATCCAGTAAGGCTGCCAGTCTTTGAGAGCCGGCCCGCCGTTATATCCGTAAACATCGGAGATAGTTGCCCAAGATTGAGGATAAATTTTAATTGATCTGAACTCCGGCTGAGAGAAACCGTAATTTAAACCGACAGATTGATCGTTCAAATAAACCGCCGCCATCCAGTCCATAAACACATCATTGAAGCCAGTTCCTCTTTCATATAAATACTGGTTTAGAGAAGGAATCCCATAGCCGGGAGAATGGAGAGTTTCACTTAAGATTGAGGGACTGAATCTATCCGCTAAATACTCGCCGAAGACTGAAACCAGGGCGTAATCAAGGATCGTGTTGGGCCACTCCGTCAGACTGTCGGAAGGGCTGTCAATAAAAGCCTGGATTCTTCTGGGAAGATTGGAATTGTACCCAAGCCATGTTACTGAATATTCCGACCTCAATTCATTCAGCCACACATCCTCCGTTGTCCTATTGATAATTTCTTTTTGATTAAAGGAGATCAGGTGCTGGAATTCGTGAGCTAAAAAATCTTTTAAAAGATCGCTGCCCAGAGCCCCGGCCCCAACCGCAAACATTTCCCTCTCGTTGGAAACTTCCGAACTTGCCTTTGAAGCCAGGTTTATGGTTTCAAAATAACCGCCAAAGTTTTTAGCCAAATCCTCGATCAAAATAGTTATTTTTGGATCATTATCAATGCCGGGGTTAGGCTCTGAGCCCCAAAGCTGCTTCTCTTTGGGGTAAATTACCGTCTCGAATTCATTGGCAAAGTCTTTTAAATTCTGTGTCATTCGGCTCTGTTCGTAAAAGCTTAATCCGCTCCAATATTTGTCCTCGACATAAAAATAAGCATTATCGCTTATCGTTCTCAATGTTGCGGTTATAGATGTCCGGGCAAATCTATCATACTGAGTATTAGTGTTAAAAGTTTTCTGATCGCCTAAAGTATCCGCCAAGGAGACACTTGGAATAAAAAAACATGGCACTATCAATGCCAAAAATAAAATTAGACGAAGTTTTTTGATATTTTTCACCCCTTTATTATATCACACCCTCAATCCACTTTTCTAATCTCATTTTAGGAGACCAGCCCAGAAGTTTTTTAGCTTTCGAGATATCGGCTAAAGTTTCTTTCGATTCTCCCGGCCTATCGGGAATAAATACACTATTTGGGCTGATCATAGCCGCAACTTGGTTGACCGAATAATTGGTGCCCGTTCCTATATTAATAATTTGTCCGACAGCTTTTTTTGACTTCATGGCCAGAATATTAGCCCTGACAACATCTTTGACATAAGTAAAATCACGCCTTTTTTCGCCCGTACCAACAATAGTCAAAGGCTTGTTTTGGCTTTTTTGAAGAAGAAAAATTCCTGCAACGGTGGCATAGGCGCCTTCACAGGCCTGCCTTTCGCCATATACATTGAAGTATCTTAGACAAACAACCGGCAAATTATAAAGACGGTGGAATAGATGGCATTTCTGCTCGCCCATGAGCTTAAAAAGCGCATATGGATTTTTTGGCTTCGGCGTCATATCTTCGGTTAGGGGCGTTCTTTCCTGATCTCCATAAACTGAAGATGACGCGGAATATACTAACCTGCCAACCTTCGCATCCCTTGCCGCCATAAGGACATTAAAAGTACCAAGAACATTATTCTCATAGGATTCTCTGGGATTTATTATAGACGGCTGAATTCTTGGCTGGGCAGCCAGATGGAAAACACAATCGATATTTTTAAACACGGGCTTAATTGCCGCATAATCTCGGATATCCCGTTTACAAAATTTGGCTTTCGGATTTATATTCTCTTTCCTGCCTAAAGATAGATTATCTATGACCAAAACTTTATGGCCAAGCTTAATCAGCTCATCAACCAGATGAGAACCTATAAATCCTGCCCCTCCGGTGACTAATAATCTCATGGATTTAGAGCATACCACAAAAAATTTATTTATCAAGAAAAGACCCGCGCGGGCAGGTCATTTTATCTCTTTTTTCTCATTTCCTGAATTTTTCATTGCTTGCCAGAACTTGCTTAATAAGCTCCGGCTCATAGCCGACATCTTCAGAAGCTTTAATGATGGCATTAATGTCTTTGGGGAGGCACTTTCCGCCAAATCCTCTATTGTCCGGGAATACTGCGGTGTGCATTCTTTCCACTCTGGGATCCAGGAGGAAACCTTCCCTGAACGTATTGTAATCCACTCCGAAGGCTTTGCAGATCTCATAAAGCTCATTGCAGAAAACGACTTTCATCCCCGCCCAACAGTTTTCTCCGTATTTTATCAATTCCGCGGTTTTTGCGTCCGTTTGATAATAGACCTTATCCGGTCCCAGTATTTTCTGGAAGATAGCCAGTATTCTCTGCCGGGCTCCCAATGGACCCCCGATGATCATGAACGTATGGTGCTTCATTTCAGTTGGATCCGGATACTTCCACGGAGCCACATAGTACTTACCTTCACCGATATATTCGGGAGAGAAGCAGGCTTCAAAGCCACATCGAGAATTTAGGGCATCTGTCGTACCCGGAGGAACGGTAGATTTGATCAGAATATCTCCCGCATAGTCAAATGCGTTAAGCCAATTAAATGTACATTCGACGTTAGAGGTAATGGCTCTGCCGTCTTCACCCTGATCCGTTGGGACGCAGATTATTACAAGATCTGCTTCTTTGGAAATTGTTCTTTGCTTTAAGATCGGATCTTCATCGGGAAATCTATACGGGTCATAGATCAATGCGTCCGGGAAAAGCTTATTTACGGCCTGGCCGACATAGCCGAGGCCTACGATAGCCACTTTTTTAGTTTTCAAGCTGCTGGATCCTGCGGCCATTAAAAATTCTTTCTAAATTTGCGTAGAACATACCATATTTATATTGTTTTTCAAATTTTGACTACTTGGCCAAAATAATGTATTATTAATGAGCAAAACGATATGAAAAAGTTCGGATTATTTATCTCTGATATCGCCGTATTATACGGGTCTCTTCTTCTGGCCCTCTATATTAGATATGGGGGATCAGCGGATTTCAACCGGTACTACGAGCTCCACCTAGTCCCCTTCGGGATCATTTTTGTCTTATGGCTTATTATTTTCTATATTGCCAATCTTTATGAGCCAAAGGCGCTTAGGAATAACCTCGATTTTTACTCTTCCTTATTCCAATCGGTTTTTATCGCCTCGGCCATCTCTGTGATATTTTTCTATCTCGTTCCGTTCTTCGGAATCACTCCTAAAACCAATCTTTTCATATTCATCATTCTATTTACCGGGGCGGAGACATTTTTCCGCTACTTATGGAATAAGATATTTGAAACCAAGTTTAAAAAATCCGTACTCATAGTCGGTTTAGATCAATACACCTCGGAGCTAGCGGAATTCATAAAAGATCATCCCCAGTTAGGATATGATTTAAAGCAAATTGTGGATATTGAAGCCGGGAATACCAGGGAGATAGCGGAATTAGTTTATAGGGGCGAGGTTGATACGGTCATTGTCACTCCAATGGCTTATAAATATCCACGGATAATAAATGCTTTCTATAGATCTTTAGTCAATAAAATTTCTTTGTATAATTCCGTTTCGTTTTACGAGAAGCTGACCGGCCGCGTCCTTCTGGGAGCGATCAATCAAATTTGGTTTCTGGAAAATCTGGGAGGCGCTAAAAAGAAATCCTATGAGCTGTTCAAAAGATCGGCGGATACGGTTCTCTCCGTGATAATGGGAACAATATCTCTCGTCTTTTATCCTTTCATAATCTTAGCGGTTAAATTAAGTTCGCCCGGCCCGGTATTTTATAGACAAGCCAGAGTTGGCCAGACAGGAAAAACATTCGAAATAATAAAGTTCAGGACTATGGTACGGGATGCCGAAAGACAAACAGGCGCAGTCTGGGCGGCTGATAATGATCCCCGAATTACTACGGTGGGAAGATTCTTAAGGAAAACAAGACTGGATGAGATTCCTCAGCTTTGGAACATATTTAAAGGTGACATGTCTTTTGTCGGCCCTCGCGCCGAAAGGCCTGAATTCCAAAAATTGCTCCAGGACAATGTTGCTTTTTACGAAGAACGCTATTTGATAAAGCCGGGACTGACCGGCTGGGCGCAGATAAACTTCAGATACGGCTCCTCCATCCAGGATGCTGAGGAAAAGTTAAAATATGACCTTTACTATATAAAGAATCGCTCTCCGATCTTAGATCTGGGAATAATCCTAAAGACTATCCGCATCGCCCTCCAGCAGGCCGGCAAGTAAATCCCAGTGGGAGTTTACCATTTTCCGCCAATGGATTGAATGAAGGATTGGGCTTCCTGTAAAAAACTCGGGTCCAGCTGCGCTGCTATTTTAGCCTGTTCTACTGCTGCTTCTATCCGGCCTGTTTGGGAATAGACGGTGGCTAATTTTGCGTGATAATCCGGATTATCAGGATATTTGGAGATCATCTTTTCAAGAATATCCGTCAAACCTTTATAGCTATTGATTTTAAAATAGAATTGCAGCAATCTCTGGTATTCGGATTCACTTGGCGAGAAATGGATCGGAGTGTTAAAACCCTTTTCGATCAGCGATGCGGCTAATCCGACATTCCCCCTATCTGCCTCGATTATCCCCCAATACCAATAAGAAATGCCTACATCCGGATTCAGTTCAGCGGCTTTCCTGAAAGATTCAGCCGCTTTACCCAAGTCTCTTTTATTGATATAGGCTTGTCCGAGTTCATAATAAGTTCTGACAAAGGTCGGAGATATATCAAGAGCTTTCAAGGCATACTCGGCAGCCTTGTCATTATACGGTGAGTTTGGATCATTTTTGCCCAGCAATATATTTAATCTTGAGAGGTACAGCAGGGGCAGATAGTCATCGGGGTGAGATTCGGCATTCTTAGAGACCTCATTTATGCCCAGACTTATTACGCTGGGATCCAATTTATTGCTATTCTCGAAAATAAACTGGGCAAATCTATGACGATATTCATAAACACCCAGAGTATTATAGCCTAGAGCTTCTTTAAATTTTTCAGCTGCTCCCTTTAAGTTGCCGGACCATCCGTTCACGATAGCTCTCGTCGTGGCGTAATTGGCTTTAGCCGGCCTAATATTTATTACGATTATCAGCCAAGAAGCCATTAAGAGAAAAGCTATTAAAGACAAGACCTGCAGGTTTGAAAGTTTCTTGGCATTACCTGATTCTTTATTCGGTTTTTCTTTAATAACCTCCGTCGTAATAAAAAATGCAAATCCCGCAACTATGAAAAATAAGATAAAATTAGCAGTTATATCGAAAAAGAAAGCAATATGGACAATATTAGAGATAAACAAGGAAAAGAGACCGATAAAGAAAATTGCCTGCTCTTTGGAAGCTTTTTTAATTTTTACCCATAATGAGCGGAAAAGCGAAATAAATATGCTTGCATAAGCAGCCAGCCCGATTATGCCCATAGTAACAAGAACCTCCACGAACATATTATGAGCTCTGTCAAATAATGTTTCGGAACCGGGACCCTGGAAAAATTTTGGATTAAAATTCTTGGAGAAAGGAATGTTAAAGTTTTCCGGTCCCCAGCCTAAGAATATGGTTTTAGCGCTGTCGTCCCATGCTTTCAATCCTGCCTCCCAAGCCCAGAATCTTGTTTGGACGGTGTAAGACGTCAAAGAGAGATCGGTAACTCTCCTTAGATACCTTGAGTTTTCAACAAAAGCCGTATTCTTGAATATCTGGGATCCTAGAAAGAATAAAATCGAAAAAAGCACAAAAGCTACAACTATATTTTTAGCTGCCCTTGATTCATAGGCCCAAACATAAAGAACGGCAAAAACAAATAAACCAAGCCCCAGACCAAGTATAGATCCTCTTGCCGCCGTCATTAAGACGGCTATGGATGCAATGGCAAAAGAAAATCCGTAAAACAATTTTTGGCTCACGGAGCTAGAGCTTCTGGCCCAGAACATAAGAGACAAAAATGCGATCATCAGCTCATACCCGGCAAAGAGTGCGGCATTGCCGATCGTACCAAAGATCCTGGCCCTATTTCCGGAACCGACAAAAAAACTGATATCGGTCTTCTGGCCGAAACCATAGAGAGCCGACAATAGGCCAACAAAAATAGATACGTTCAGGAACCTATGCCAATCTTTTTCTGTCCTGAAGACAGAGATCAAGATAATAAAAAAGATGAAATAATGCACAAAGCTCAAGAACCCGCCCATCCTTTCCAGGGTGCCCCAGAAGCTCTCATAAGGCTGGATGCTGAATATGGAAGTCAAACCGAATACAGTCGTAAAAGCTGATAATGACCAAAAGATTGAATTTGTTTTGGGCAAATAGGACCTATTTTTCCAGACCAATACGATATAAAATGCGAAAAGAATCTCGATCAAGCTTCTAAAGACCACTATCTTCCCGAAGTGAAAGGGGGAAATAAAATCTTTAAAAATAACAAGCGGCACAAAAGCCGTGATATAAAGTCCGCATTTCAGAATTCTAATTAGATGAGTCTCTTTCATATCGTCACCAAGTCCCGCCAATCGAATTAACAAACGATCTTGCTTCTGATTCAAAAGCCGGATTAAGCTTAGCTGCTTCTTTAGCCTGGGCTATGGCATCTTCAATTCTTCCCAGCCTGGCATATATTGCCGCTAAAGTGGCGCTATACTCAGCTTTTCTGGTTTTAAATCTCACTAATCTTTCGTATGTCTCAGCTAATTTCGGGTAGTTATTCTTCTTAATATAAAAGCTTGCAAGCTTTAGAAGTTCCGGTTCAGTAATAGAATAGCGGTTCGGCACGCTAAGGGATTTTTCCATTAAGGAAATGGCCGTATCGGTATTTCCCTTTTGACCTTCAATGTTGCCCAGATACCAGTAGGATGCCCCCACATCGGGATTTAAAGCAATGGCCTTTTTAAATTCTTCTATCGCCTTGTCGTATTCTTTTTTATTGGCATATGCCTGGCCGGTTTCGTAATAAGCTCTCACGAATTTTGGCGATAACTCCAAAGCTTTATTCGCCTGGGCCAGAGCAAGGTCATTATATTCTGAATTCGGGTCGTCTTTACCCAACAATATATATAGCCTGGCCAGATAAAGATGAGGCAAATAGTCCAGCTGAGACCGGCTGGCATTTTTTTCCACTTCTTTTATGACATCCAAAATATCCTGCGCGGTTAGTTTTGAATAATTCTCAAAAACAAACTCGGCATATCTGTGCCTGTATTCATAGGATCCAAAAGTATTGTAAGAAAGCGATTCTTTGAATTTATCCACTCCGCCTCTATAGTCTCCCTGCCAGCCGCTTACGATCGCTCTGGTGGTAGCATAATTAGCTTTAGCGGGAATGATATTTGTCTTATAGATCAAAACTGCGGTTAAAATCAACAAAACAGCAAAGCTTAATTCTTGTTTTTTAGAGATGCCTTTTCCGGAGGAGGAAATTTCGGGAGAACCGTAAGACAAAAAACTTATAAACCCTAAAACCGTAAAGAATAATAAAAAATTAGCGGAAGTATCAAAAAAGAAAGCATTGTGAACAATATAGGCAACTAGTAGAGAGATCATCCCGATAAAATATGGGGCATCCGCATTCGCAGTTTGGCGCAGCTTATGCCAAAGCGTCTTAAGGGAGGCAAAAAATATCAGAACATAGGCCGCCAGGCCGATAATACCCATAGTCACCAGAGATTCGACAAACATGCTGTGAGCCCGGTCAAAAAATGTTTCAGCTCCCATCCCGGTAAAGAAATTAGGATTAAAATTTCTTGAGAAAGGAATATTGAAGTTCTCCGGTCCCCAGCCTAAAATTATATTATTGGGTGTTTCTCTCCATCCTTTCAACCCTGCCTCCCACGCCCAAAACCTAGTCTGGACCGTATAAGATTTAAAAGAAAAATCGGTGATACGCGTCAGATAGCCGGATTTTTTAATGAAATCCGAACCTCTGAATAATAAGACGCCCGCAACAAGTATTGCCATTGCCGCCACGAGGACGATCAACATCTTTTTTGCCTGGGCCGATCTGTACTTCCAAGCGCTTAGAAATGCGAATACGACTAAGCCGAGAGCCAGGCCCAGAATAGATCCTCTGACTGCGGTCATGAGAGTAGATGCTCCGGCTACGGCAAGACCGGCAAAGTAATATAATCTCTTATTTCTTGAAATATCAGTTCTAAGGAATAAGGTCAGAGAAAGAAAAGTTATCATCAGCTCGTATCCGCCAAAAAGAGCAGCATTACCAAGCGTACCAAAAATCCTGGCCCTGTTTCCTGAACCTATGAAAAATTTAATATCGGTTTTTTGTCCGAATCCGTAAATAGCCGAAAGAATACCGACAAAAATAGCAATATCAAGGAGGCGAAGCCATTCTTTTCTGGTCCTTATGACCGAAGTCAGGATTATGTAATAAACGAAGAAATGCAAAAAGGACCAAAACCCGCCCATTCTTTCCAGGGTTCCCCAAAAGCTCTCATAAGGCTGGCTGCTGGTCAGGGTAGTAATCCCAAAAACCAGAGTGAACAATAAAAAAGCCCAGAATATCAGGTTTCGGGATGGGAGATAGGATTTATTCTTCCATATCAGAATCAGATAAAAAACAAAAAGTATCTCGATTATGCTCCTAAAAACAATCACCTTTCCGAAATGGAAAGGAGAAATGAATTGAGAAAAAATAACCAGCGGAATAAATGCCGCCGCATATACTCCGAACTTGAGAATCTTAGCTAAAAAATGATCGCGCATTTCGTTGATTATACCATATTCTAAGAATTTAACAATTTCCAGGGCAGTTTTACTGATTCCCAGATTATTTTCCGGGACATTTTTGACTGGCCTTCCCGTCTTTCAGAAAAGGTTATCGGATGTTCCATAACCCTGGCGCCGGTTTTTATCAGCCTGTATTTTAATTCCACCAAGAAAGCATAGCCGTCAGATTTGATTTGTTCGAGATCGATTTTTGACAGTGCATCGCTTCTATAAGCATTAAACCCGGTCGTCATGTCTTTAACTTTAATTTTCAATACGGAACGGACATATAAGTTAGCCGCCTTGCTCAAAATTCTCCTGTGCCACGACCAATTTTCTATTTTTCCTCCAGCCACATAGCGCGACCCTATGGCCACATCGTTACTGCTTAAATTTTCTGCCAGACTTGGAACTGCCCTATAATTGTGGGAGAAGTCCGCATCCATTGTTATCAAATATTTAAACGGTTTATTAAAAACCCATTTAAACCCGTCGGCGCAGGCTTTGCCGTAACCAAGATTACTCTTTCGATATAAAGTATGGAGATTAGGATGCTTTGCGGCGGCCAAGAACTCAGCCGTCCCGTCATTTGAAGAATCATCAACGATCAAAACAGAGATCGCCGGCATAAGATCAAAAATAGCCGGGATCAGTTTTTCGAGATTTTGTTTCTCGTTGAGAGTCGGTAATATTATTATGCTTTCCGATTCCATATTCATAAATTAAATATATTATTATTGCTAACCAGAGCGGGATTAGGTATAAAAATACGTTATCCCAGAAAGTGCCTCTATAATACCCCCACATGGGCATAAAAACAAACAAAGAATCGGCAATAACCAGAGGCATAAGCCATTTATATTTCAAAAGATAATCCACCGAGGCCAAAGCCAGCAGGACCGCTATCGGCAGCAGATACTTGGAAAATGAGAATGTAAGCACGCCGACAAGAAGAATATTGAGCAGAACAGCCGCGATAATCTCTCGCCTGAACCGAAGCTTCTTTGAACGATAAAGCGCCAGACCGCCAAGAATAATTGCCAGGGGAGACAGCAAGATTTTTCTGTAATGGAGAATAAGGTTTGCCCCCACCCTGAGAAAACCTTTAATCCCAACCGCAAAACTTTTGATCAGCGGCGGCGGATTGCCGACATTAAAATTACCCTCATAAGAATTTATGGCTGCATTATTTACCAGATGGCCTGTCTGATAATAACTGGCCCCCAGATATGCAGCACCCATTAAAAGACCGATTACCGGCCAGATAAATTTCTTTTTATTTAAAAAATCTCCCGCAAATAAAGTAAATAGGACCAGGGCAAACGGTTTTATCATGCCTCCAAAAGACCAAATGACCGGAGTCCATAATTTTTTATTAACGGAGCCGTAAATAATTAACAAAATAAAGAACAGAAGCGCAGCCTCCTGAAAACCCCGCATCATCGTAGTATATACATACGGCATAAGGATGATCAGCAGCATAAATAAAATACCCGCTTTTTTATTTGAATAAAAATCCCTTCCCAAAACATAGGCCAGGGGCAGAGATAAAAGATAAAGGATAGAAGAGGTTATGATTATTGAAATTTTAGACCCGGTCAGCCAGAATACCGGCACAGATAAAATGGAAAGTCCCTGAAAACCATAATAAGACCGGAAATCCAATTTGCCTCCGGCAAGCGATTCGGCAAACCCTTCGTATTGATAACCGTCATCCATCATTACCGGATGAGCCGCAAAAAAATACACCGCCATGAATATGACGGCAAAAACAACTATTTTATTTTCAGTAATTGACATCAGCTATATCCTGTTTAATTTTTTAACGGAATTAACCAAATAAATATACGAGGTGAAATGGGAAACGGCAAACCAAAGCGTTACCATTATAACCGCGCCCCAAATCCCGAATTGCTTGATCAATAATATGCCGGTTGGAATACCTATAGCTAAAATGATCGTATTTATTAAAATTGAAATCTTAACCTTATCCACCGCCCGCCACATCGGTCCGAGACCGACGCCGATGCCATACAAAGCGCCATAGGCGAACAGACCGGTCACGTACTTAACGCTCGGCAAAAAACTTTCCCCATACAGAATCTTAAAAGCCAGAGGCGCCACAATAATAACTCCCGCCGTCAAAACAGCCGATAAGGCAATTGAATACAGGGAGACTCTCCTGAAATTGCGGGAAAGGGTCTCTGAATTATCCGCTCTCATTTTTGAAAATTCGACATTTAACAGAGTTGATATCGGCCCAAGCAGAGCCATTGCTAAATTAATATAACCGAATGCCAGCCGGAAATATGTAACCTCAGCCGTACTTACATAAACACCGGTCAGAACAACCGGAAGAGACATATACAGAGTGCCCATATTCCTGTCGAGGGTAACCCAAAAAGTAAAACCAAAATATTTTTTCAGGGGCACTCTTTTTGCCTGTCCCAGAAGATCTTTAAAACTGAGGAAAAAAGGATATTCCCCTCTTAGCTTTGTCCATAAAATAAATGAGATTATCAGCATCACGGCCGCGCCCGCCAGTTGGCCGTTTACCGCACCAAGTACGCTCAATCCGACAAGAACAAGGATCAAAGAGAATCCATATCTTAAGAACTGATCCAGAACCGTAAGTTTGGCCATGGTCTTAATCTTCCCGACCAGCTGGAGGCAAAGCATAAGAAAACTCAGAGTAGCAGAAGAAAGAAGCAGAGCCAACACTACGAATATAGCGTAGATACCCACGATCGAACTGTTATAGAATACGCGCCCGATCAAAGGCAATATTAATATGTAGATCAATGCCAAAACGCTGGTCCAGAATATTATCTTGACCAAAAAACCTAAGATCTCCTTTATCCCAGTGTAATCCTGTCTTGCGTACCGCTCTCCAAGCAAAGCCGCTCCGGCATTGAATGCGCCAAAACCGATAAATATGGAAGCTAAGCTGCCTAAACCGATCGCGATCGAATAAACGCCAAAAAGTTCAGGCTGCAGAAGCCTCGCCAAAAAAACACCAATAAGCGCCTGGATAAAATTACCGGCAATATTGCCAGCTTGAAGCGTCGCCGCTTGCTTAACGAAACGATGCTGATAAAAATATTGAAGCCTCTCTCTTATATTCATATTTTAAAAACTTCTTCGATTTTATTGGTGACGCGCCAGACAGTTCCGGGAGGCGGGAAATTGCCGTAATCTTTCTCGGTAAAATCATTTTTAATTACAAATTGCGCCAATGCGGCTATCAAAGCGCCGTGAGTGCATATCATAACTGTTTCGTCATGATATTCTTCCAGCCCCCTTACGAAATCTGATACTCTGGAGCTAAGTCCGAAAAATGATTCACCGGGCGCTACTTCATTTAAACGGCCATCAAATTCAAACTTCTTTCCGGTTACCCGGGAGATGACCTCAGCTGTTTGCCTGCATCTTAATATTTCTGAGGAAAAATTAAGCTGGGAGGGTATGCTTTTGAGAAAATCGCCCATCTTTTCGATCGAAGGAATAAAATCGGGCAATATCGGCGCACTAAAAACTTCCTCGCCGTAAGAAGACAGGCCGTTTTTAGTGACATTAGTTTCGCCGTGCCTGAAGATATATATTTCCGGATACATAATAACTATCTTACTATTAATCTTGATAAAATCCAGTAAATCTAATAATGTAATGATTACCTATGAAGAGGAAAATTGCATTAATTACGGGCTGCACGGGACAAGACGGTTCCTACCTGACAGAGCTTTTGCTTAAAAAAGGCTACGAAGTCCATGGAATAGTCCGCCGGGCATCCACTTTTAATACCGGCCGGATCAATCATCTATACCAGGACCCTCACGACAAGAGCACGCGCCTATTCTTACATTACGGGGACTTAGCCGACGCCGGCACGATAAGAAAGATAATTTACGAAACCAAGCCCGATGAAATATATAACTTAGGTGCTCAGTCTCATGTGAAAGTTTCTTTTGAGATCCCGGAATATACTATGGACATTACCGGCAACGGTGCCCTGAGAATTTTGGATGCAATAAGAGATTTCCAAAAAGACACGAGCAAAAAAGTTAAATTCTACCAAGCCTCAAGCTCGGAAATGTTCGGCGCCTCTCCCCCTCCCCAGAACGAAAAAACTCCTTTCCAGCCCCAGAGTCCGTATGGCGCCGCGAAGGTCTTTGCTTACAATATGACTAATCTTTACCGCCAGGCATATGGATTATTTGCCGTGAACGGGATCCTCTTTAACCACGAATCTCCCCGCCGCGGAGAAACATTCGTTACCCGGAAGATCACCAGGGGTATCGCCAGAATAAAAGCCGGATTAGATAAAAAACTTTATCTTGGCAACTTGGATGCCCGCCGGGATTGGGGATATGCGCCTGAATACATGGAAGCAGCCTGGCTTATGATGCAGCAGCCTAAACCCGAAGATTTTGTGATCGGAACAGGCGAAACCCATTCCGTAAGAGAATTTGTAGAATCGGCTTTTAGAGAAGCTGGCCTGGGAAACTGGAAAAAATATGTTGAGATCGATAAACGCTATTACCGCCCAGCCGAAGTCCATGACCTTGTCGCCGACTACCGGAAAGCGAAAAAAACACTAGGCTGGTCGCCAAAAACAAAATTCAAAGACCTGGTAGGGATAATGATAAAGTCCGATATAGATGAGACTGGAAAATAAAAAAATCCTGGTGACCGGAGGGGCTGGGTTTCTCGGCTCTTTTGTTGTGCAAAAATTATTAGGGAGAGGCATACCTAAAAAGAATATCTTTATTCCCCGCTCTAAAGATTATGATCTGACCAAATGGCAGAACTGCCAAAAAGTAGTCAAAGGGCAAAACCTCGTCATTCATCTGGCCGCTAAGGTTGGCGGGATCGGTTATAACCGCGAAAAACCGGGAGAGATGTTTTTTGAAAATATTATGATGGGCACCCAGCTCATGGAGGCCGCCCGGCAGGCAGAAATAGAAAAATTTGTCTCTATTGGGACGATCTGCGCCTATCCCAAGCACACACCAGTACCCTTTGCTGAGTCCGCTCTATGGCTCGGCTACCCGGAGGAAACAAATGCCCCGTACGGTCTGGCTAAAAAGATGCAGCTGGTCCAGGCCCAAGCTTATCGCCAGCAATACGGATTCAGCGCTATTTATCTGCTGCCGGTAAACCTATACGGGCCAGGAGATAATTTTAAGCCCGAAAGCTCCCATGTCATTCCGGCGCTCATAAAGAAAGTTGCCGATGCAAAAAAATCAAAGAAGAGATATATCGAGGTCTGGGGTACCGGCAAAGCCTCAAGAGAATTTCTCTATGTGGAAGATGCCGCCGAAGGCATTATTCTAGCCGCTGAGAAATATGATAAATCCGATCCGGTCAATCTGGGCGCTAACCGAGAAATAAAAATAAGAGATCTGGTCAAAACCATATGCGAACTAATGGACTTTAAAGGTGAAATCCGTTGGGATAAATCAAAACCTGACGGCCAGCCTAGAAGGATGGTTGACCCCAGTCTAGCAAAGAAAGAATTCGGCTTTAGAGCTAAAACAGACTTTAAAGAAGGGCTTAGAAAAACAATAGTATGGTATTTAAAGGAGTCAAAAAACCGCTTTATGCGGTTTTAATTCTTTTTCTGAATGACATATAAGTTTCTGCGATGCCGTCAATTAAATGGAATCTAGGACTCCATCCTAGCTTATTGCAATTTGTAGAATCAAGGAGTTTTCTAGGCATACCGTTGGGTTTTGTGGTATCCCAACTGATTTTACCTTTATAACCCACGATATCTTTTATAATCCTAGAAAGCTCAAGAATGCTATAATCCTGGCTAGTTCCAATATTTATTAATATTTTCCCCAGTTTTATATCTTCAGTATTTGGCTGAAAATTCTGCATTAAAAATACGCTAGCTTCGGCGACATCGTCGCAATGAATAAACTCACGGCAAGGAGAGCCATCTCCCCACAATATAACTTCTGCCAAGTCCTGATTTTTAGCCTCATGAAATTTCATTATCAAGTTTGAGATTACATGGGATTTTTCTGGGTCAAAATGATCATTTTGACCATAGATACTGGCTGGAACAGCAACTATGAATTGCGTTCCATATTGCATGTCATAGCTTCGACACAACTCTAATCCCGCTAACTTTGCAACCGCATAGAATTGATTAGTCGGTTCTAATGGCCCGGAATAAAGATAATCTTCCTTCATCGGCTGGGGAGACTCTCTTGGATACATGCAATTTGAACCATAAAATAACAGTTTTTTTACCTCAAATTCTTTTGCATAATGCATAACATTGGTCTGTATTCTAATATTATCTTCAATGAAATCAGCCGGAAATTTAATATTAGCCAAGATACTGCCCACCCTAGCTGCAGCTAGGAAAACATAATCGGGTCGTTCCATGTAGAAAAAAGTTGAAACCGCAGACTGATCCCTCAAATCTAATTCACCTCTAGTCCTTAGTATTAGATTATTGAAATCTAGCCGATTCAATGCCCTTACCAAGGCAGAGCCGACCAAACCTTGATGTCCTGCAATAAATATTTTGTCTTTCTTTTTCATTTGTTCTAAAATCAAAGATCTTCCACATATATAGGAGTAAAATGTTAAAAAGTCAACCGATTCCGCCCTTAATAAAGAAGCTGCTTCCTCAATACTTATTAACATTTCTTTTAAAGGTGGGGTTGACACTTTTTGACACCAATTGATACCATTAAACAATGGGCGAGATTAATCCCAATGAAGTATACACGACCAGCGAAGCGCAATCTTTGCTTAAAGTGAGTAACAGCACTATTAAACGCTTTTTAAAAAAGGGTATTATTAAAGCAAATAAAATAGGCGGGCAATATAGGATCCTAGGGAAGGAAATACTTAAAGCAGTATCGCCTGATATGGAAAGGCAAGCAGTAAATGTATATCAAACATTCAAAAAGAAGGTAAAACATAAAATTAAAAACTGGTAATGAGTATCGTCAATATTAATAAAATTTCATATGCTTCCCATCTGCTTAAACAATCGTTCTGGCAGTACCGCTCCGGATTTTTGACAATGCTTATTTTTGGATTGCTTACCGGGTTTTTTGGCAGCATTGGCATAGGCGCTATAATTCCTCTTTTTGCTTTCTTAATAAATAAACGTGGTGATGGAATATCGTCAGATGATTTTATAACCGTTAAACTTAATAATTTCTTTGAAGTTTTCCATATTGAGAATCAGCTTTTCTTTCTTATGTCAATTATTGTTGTTCTATTTGTTCTTAAGGCATTGTCGACTTATTGGGCAACTTATGTGAATGAAAAAGTATCCGCCGATTATGAGAAACAGACTAGGGGTGATTTATTTCAAAAAACTATGGAGGCAGATTGGCCGTACCTGATGGAACAGAAAACAGGCCATTTGGAATCTGTCTTAATGAATGATGTTTACGGCGGCGTATCAATATTACAGAATATAAGCACCATTATAATGACGGCCACAAGCCTTATAATGTATGCTTTCGTGGCAATAAATATTTCTGCCTCTATTACCTTGATCACTCTTGGACTGGGGATTATTTTGTTTCTCTTTTCGAAGCCATTATTTTATAAAATCAGAAAGACTGCTCATGATCTTTCGATTGCCAGTCGGGAAATCAATCACCATGTCAGCCAGCATATGATAGGTTCGAAAACAGTTAAGGCCACGTCGTCTGAGAGTGAAGTAATAAAAACAAGCCGACACCTCTTTGAAGATCTCTCCAGAATGAGGGTAACCATCGCCCTCTACAACAAAGCGCCAGGCACATTTCTTGAGCCAATCGGTTTAATTTTTATTTCTTTTATTTTTATTTTTTATTACTATACAAATTCTGACTTCAATATTGCTTCGTTCGCCGCAATCATCTATTTAGTTCAGAAAAAGTTTTCTTTTATGCAGTCAATACAAGCTAAATTAAACAATATTAATGAGGCTCTTCCTCAACTTAAAAATGTCTATGATTTCAGAAATGCAGCAATAACTCATAAAGAAACCGATGACAAAATAAATGACTTTTCATTTTCTAATAAGCTTGAATTAAAAAATATATCCTTTTCTTATGATGGCACACGCAAGATTCTGTCTGAGATTAATTTATCGGTTAGAAAGGGCGAAATGATCGGATTAATTGGGCCGTCTGGTGCGGGAAAAACAACGCTGGTTGATATTCTGCTGCGCCTTTTTAAACCAGGAGCCGGAGAAATACTGATTGACGGTAGAAATATATTTGAAATCAATATTAAAAATTGGAGAAAAAAAGTCGGTTATGTATCACAAGATATTTTTTTATTAAACGATACGATAACAAACAACATTAGATTCTATAACAATGAGGCAACTGAACAGGAAATAATAAAAGCGGCTAGAATGGCCAACATCTATGACTTCGTTCAGGGACTGCCGCAAAAATTTGATACTATAGTTGGCGAAAGAGGAGTACGTCTTTCTGGCGGACAGAGGCAAAGAATCATTCTTGCCAGAACTCTTGCTAGAAAGCCGGAAATATTGATCTTGGATGAAGCGACAAGCGCTCTAGACAACGAATCGGAGGTTCTGATACAAAAATCGATTGAGGACCTAAAAAGAACTACTACCGTTATCGCCATTGCCCATAGATTGACTACTGTTATGAATTCAGATCGCCTCATTATTTTGGAAAACGGTAAAATAACTGAGGAGGGTTCGCCAGTAGAATTATTGGAAAACAAGGATTCTTATTTCTACAAACTCTATAACATCAGGGAGAGCTAATAGCATGGACTTAAATTTTACCGTATTGTTGGCAATAATCTTTTTTACTGGGGCTGGTTTTATTCGGCTGATAAGAAATATTCAATTCTTCTCTCTGGACACCGATAATGAAAAACAAGTATACGCTGCCTCGCGGTTAAAAGATTGCAAATGGCCGTCTGACATTCATAAACTGGGTATCGGGAAAACATATATGAAAGATGTGACGATTTTCCTGCTGGCCTTATTCCAAAAAATTTTCAGGGACAATAAAAGCGACAGTCCATTAGTCGGATTGAGCGGATTATCCAACTGCATCTCGGCGGTACTGATATTTCTGATAGCGAGAAACTACTGGGGTAGCGATGTGGGACTGTTGTTGAGTATTTTGTACATCGTTTCCATCTGGCCATGGCAAGTAGCGCTTTTCGGCGGTCATATAAACATAGCGACTATGTTTTTTCTGACCACAATTCTTTCAGTTCAAACCATAAACTTTTCCGCCCCCGTGCCGTGGCTTTTAATATCGGGTTTTATTTTGTGTTTGACTATGTTTGCATCAGCTTCAGCCACTAAATATATACTGCCTTTCTTTGCAGCCGTATTCTATGAAAGCTATAAGCCGATCCTTCTCGCCGGTTCCTATGGGCAACTTATGAATGAGCTTCTGGTCCCGTTTAAAATAAAGATCAGTTTGATGATTCTGGTCTTGTTGGCAATCTCATTCATGGCCGCGAGGTTATCATACAAGAAAATAGTTACCTCTATGTATGCCGAAAAATCGTTTGGATTCTTAAATAATAAAATAGAAGCTCGGGCCACTTTCCCCTTGGATCATTACCTTAGACACGCATCGAAAAAAATAAATAGTTATGCCAAGATTGCATCAGCAACAGCTTTGTTTTTGTTCTTAATATTCAACATGATAAATTTCAGTTATTTACTGCCGATCTTAGGCGGATTTTTAGTATCACTTGTTTTGCTTACGGTGCCCGATATTAAAAAGGGTATTAAGAATTATCTTAGTTATTTTCTTGGTCCGATGTTGGGGCAAGGCGGAATGAAATATCATTTTAAAATTTATGTGGATTTTTTTGCCAAAAGAGGCATAAGGGTAAATAGAACAACCAGAGGAGCCGGGCCAAAATGGGTTCCCCTAATACTGCTAAGGATGGCGCCCTTCCATCTTATTATCTTTTTAGTATCCGTCCTCTTGGCATTTATCCTATTAAATACCAATAGCATATCCGTCTTTTTGATTCTCGCGGCTTCGCTATTACCTATTATTTGGAGTGAGATTACCGGGGCCGCCCAAATCGGAAGAACATACTCTCCCGCTCTGATAGGCATGCTTATCTTCATCGGCTACACCGCTCACTCGATCCAGTTAACCTACGGTATGGAAATTTATTGGCTTTTGTTCTGGGTATCGGTAATCCCGGCAGCCACCTGGAACATTTATATTTTTTCCAGCGACATTTATCCGGCAAGAATGGCTATACCAAACTTAATTGTTATCCTCCGCAAGCTAGGTATAAAAGAATTTTATACCTACCAAACTAACTACAATAATGCACTGACTAACGCCATTAATCCGGGGGTTGCTAAACAATTTACAATTCGTTATATGAATAACCTGGAGGAATTAAAAAACAAAAATGCCTGGATCATAATTCCCGGAACAAGCAGCAAGGCAATAAACATGGAATCGGAAATGGAAGGAATAGATAACGGTGACTTTGCAAAAGATCCGCTACTTAATAAACTTATTGAAACGCGTGAAATTGAAAATATTGCTGAAAAAAGATTGAAAACATTCGGCACAAGCCGATACTGGGTTCATGAAAGCGAGGTTACAAGTTATCGCGACCTTATTCTCCATGACGTGAGAAAGGAGGATATATTCAGAGGATATGCCTGGTTATTAAATGCCGATAAAATAAAATAAGCGTTCCGAGAGTCTCAAGGTTTAGACAATGGTTATCACTAAAACACCTTACAGGATATCATTTTTTGGCGGAGGTACCGACCTACCCGCCTGGTACCGCAAGCACGGCGGGAGTGTTTTAAGTACAACCATAGATAAATACTGTTATGTAAGCTGCCGCTATCTTCCTCCGTTTTTCAATCATAAACATAGAATCGTGTATTCAAAAATAGAACTGCCAAATAAAATCAATCAAATTTTTCACCCCGTGGTCAGAAATTGCCTTAAATACGCCGGCGTTGAAAATGGTGTTGAAATCTACCACCAAGGCGATTTACCGGCCTGGTCTGGAATGGGCACCAGTTCATCTTTCACGGTTGGACTTTTGCACGCCTTACATGCCCTGCAAGGAGAGGAAATAGATAAGCATAATCTTGCCCTTAGAGCTATCCATGTGGAACAAAAATTGATTAAAGATATGGTCGGCTCCCAAGACCAAACAGCCGCTGCTTTCGGCGGTTTGAATAAGATAGATTTTCTACCCAATGACGAGATAACGGTTACACCAATATCCCTACCCCCCAAACGTTCAGAACTATTTAAAAGCCATCTTTCGTTATTCTTTACGGGCATAACCAGAAAGTCATCGGATATTGAGAAGAAAAAGGTTAAAAATTTTTCAAGCAGAAGAAACGAACTTGATAAGATGTTCTCCATGGTGGAACCGGCGATGAAAATATTAAAAAGGGGCGACATTAACGACTTCGGAAGAATGTTGCACGAGTCATGGCTGCTTAAGAAATCTCTCTCCGAAGATGTGTCAAACAATCAAATTGACGACGCATACATCAGAGCTAGAAAAGCTGGAGCTCTCGGGGGGAAGCTCCTGGGTGCCGGCGGAGGTGGATTTATGCTTATTTTTTCTCCAATAGAAAGGCGGGGGGCAATTGAAAGAGAAATGAAAAAACTTAAATTCCTTGAAATCCCGTTCAGTTTTGAAAATAACGGCAGCCAAGTCATATTTAACGGTTCAAATTTAATCTAAATAACCCATGGATCAGAAAATAATAGTCCACAAGAAAAATACCAAAACCAAAGACCCGCTGGTTTCAATAATACTTTTGGATTGGTCGGTTCGAGAGAGATTCTATGCTCTGGACTGGCTTAATAAACAGGATGCTCCGCGAGACGAATACGAACTGATCTGGGTTGAACTTTACGACAGAGTGGTCCCCGAAGCAATAGAAAAAGCGGATACTGTCATAACCTGCGGCCAGAAAGGTATCTATTCTAAGCATAAAGGCCTTAATATCATTTATCTTCATCATGCTCGCGGACAAATTGTTACAAACTGCGATAGCGATGCCGTGTTCCCGCCGAATTTTATTTCTTCGATTATAAACTCGTTCCGTTTAACTAAGTCCGGAGAATTCAAGCCGCTCGTCTTAATGCATGATGAATTCAGAAATAATAAAATCTCGTACCCTGACGGCATACCAAATATTGAAGAAGTAAAAGGTTATCCTTGGCTTCCTTTGTGGAAAAATATGGGGGCCTGTACTTCATTCCGGAAAATAGACGTCATAAGATTCGGAGGCTGGGACGAACATAAATCATTTAGGGGGTTGAGTGGCGGCGGAGATCTGCCTTGGCGGCTGATAAACGCCGGTTTACCGCAAATATGGCACGATAACAGTGCCGCTCTCTATCATTTCGCCCATCCGCACCCTGAAGTCAATAAAATATTCTCATTTAGCTTGAAGATGTGGGAAGAAATTGCGTCTCCATATATTCACGGCGCTCCGTTCTTAGCTGTCGAGTCATTTGCAACAGGCCGCTTGCTGCCAATTAAAGAAAATCCGGAAATACACAAATTAAGATTATCTCTCCGCGAAATTGACTCTGAAGGAGAGCGGAAGCTGGGAAATTTATCTATCCCGATCGATGGCTTTTCTAAAATCCAAAAAACTAAAATTTATCTGAACTTTTATAAATACAAGCTATCCCTACTTAAAAGAGAAGGGGTTAATTTGTTTATTAAATCAGCTAAAGAAAGATTTAAAAATATAATTGGCGACAATAAATACAACGAAGTTAAAAAAGTTTATCAAAAACTATTAAGAAAAAGAAAATAAAGACCCTTGAGGGTCTTTTGATTTTTAATTGATTCGTTCAATAAAAGGATATAGGTCAAGAGCTTCAAAACGTTTTTGCCAATAGGCGGATTCGTTTAGAAGTTTTCTGACCACGGTAGCTCTTCGTGAAGCCTCTGTGTCATCTCCCAATCTCTTTCTGGTAATGCCGTAGAACAACTGGGCCATAGGACTTTCCGGCGCGATCCTTTCGCAGATATCCCTAAGAAACATATCTTTATTTCTTAATTTCTCCAGACGGGTAATTGCAAAGATTGCCTCGTAGTTAATTTTGTAGTCCATTAAAAACAGAAGGTCTCCAAGTTGTTCATGTTTGAGCGGCTCTTCCAGATTTCCGGTTCCAAACAGATTGAAAAAGTCCAAAGCAGTTAACTTTTCCCTTTCTTCCCTTAGTCTTTGTCTCCCATTAGGTCCATACACATAACCTGACTTGTTTGTATTCAGGACATCTTGAATGAGACCCCGCTCCACCATGGAATCATATATTTCAGTTGAGGGAAGTGGATTTAATATCTGGATGGAATACCAGTCAAGCTGTAATTCAAGTCCAAGATTTACCGTATCCAGAAGCTGGGATAGGGTTTCGTCCGGAAAACCGACCATCAGAAAACCCTTAATAAACAACTGGGGATATTTGTCGGCAATTATTTTGCATTTTCTGAAGTTTTCCACCGTTCCCGGTTTATGGATATCCCGCAAGCGCTGGGGATTTCCGGATTCTATTCCCAGATAAAATCCGACACAGCCGGAGGCGATCATAGCGTCAAGGACGTCTTCTTTAATCGCGGCTGCTATCAAACCGTTTGAGGCATCCCATGTCAAGTCAAGCTTCAAATCGGCAATAGCCTTAAAAAGAGCAATGACTCTCTGGGAATTATTGAGCAAGTCATCATCTAGCCAGACAATGTGACGAACGCCATATTGATAGTAGAGTATTTTTATTTCTTCAATAACATGCTGTTCCTCTCTAATCCTCACTCCGGGTCCATTCAGTGAGGGGACAGTACAGAAGCTGCAATGAGCCCGACATCCCCGTTTGCTTAGAACAGAAGACACTTTTCGGTGTCTACTCAAAAATTTAAATGCTCCGACTTGTCCAAAATCGCTGTAATCCCCTATGGGCAAATCATTATATAGCGGAATAGCACTTATATCCTGAACGGTTGGGGTGGTTCTGTTTTCAAGTGCCACATATAAGCCGTCAATTAATGTTGCGATTTGCGTTAAACATTCAGCGGAAAGTTTGCCATTAACAAAATCGATGAGATCCGGGAAACTACGGTCACACTCATAAATACCCATGAAATCTATTTCCAGACAACTTTCCAAGGCCAATTTTTTGGAGTCAGTCATGTGAACTCCGCCGCAAATGATCGGCAAATGGGAGTCAAACTGCCTGATTTCCCGGACTATATCCAACATGACATCGTGGGTCATGCTGAACATACAGCTTATTCCCACCAGATCCGGCTTAAATAGTCCCAATTTTCTATTTAATACGTCCCTCCAAAAAGAATATTTAAAATATTCTTTTTGAGCTGCCGACAATACTTCAAAATTCAGGTCAAGAATATCGGCTTGATACCCCCGCTGAGTAAGATTTCTTGCCAAAACACCACAGCCGTAAGGCGGGTATACCGAGTATCTTCCTCGTTGGGCAATATCTTTAAAAAAATCTTGCTCGCTAACTTGCTGAGGATAGATAAGCAATATTTTTTTACAAGGAGGTTTTATTTTTTCCCGCAATTTTTCGGCGATAGCGCGATGAGCTTGACTCGGTATTTTGTCGGCCGATTTCAGGTCAATGATCACTGGAAATCTCTTTTCAAGGAACTGAATTGTTAATTATCATATGGTAGTTTATTGATTGTGTCAAAATTTAAAAACCTATTTCAATAAATAGGTTTTTGACTATTCAAGTCGTACTCATTCTTGTGAAAGACTCACTATCTTCAAATCAGTAGGGTGCTTGAATCCGCCTTTATTGTCCACTTGATCATCCCACGAATTATTGAAAGAAAAGAATGTTCTCCTGCCGATATCGCGCAGTTCGCTGTGGCTGGCTCTCTCGCCTACCCGCCAGGGGTGGATTTTTTCCTCCTGGCCTGGCTGGGGTGAGAAAGCGAAAGTGGTGTCAATGGATATTCTCGGTCCGGCACTGGGATATCTCGCCGAAGAATGAAGAGTACCGAAGTCAACAAAATACAAGTATCCCTTTGAGTATGGCACCTCTATTTTCGTATATTTTTGTGCGATATTCTGATTATGCCGATAGGATGGTTGAGGTCCAAGCCATTCCTCCTGAAAATCGTCAGGTGGTGTATAATAATCAACTCTGTTCTGTTCCGTATCGCCAAATAAAGGAATCATCGTAGTCACGCTATCTGCTGATTCGCCGGCCCAAGAATCGGAATGAATATCCTCGGTCGGGTATGCTCTTTCAAGATTACTCTTAACGATATGGCCGTCTTTATACCTTATATTCAGAGGTACATGCCAGGAAACCAGCAAGTCGCCGAAATTAAATGACTCTATGATATCAGCAAAGGCCCTGACCACAAGATTAAACTGAAGGGATATTTCTTTTTTGGGAACCATCATCCCATTAGGAGTACAGTTCTTTATTAGTTGCCGACTTTTGACAAAGGCCCCAAGCAGTTCTTTCTCGTCAACAGTAAAACGTCCATCAGGTAAAGAACTGGAAACATATATTGCAGCCGCTGTTTTAAGATTATGGAACAGATCATCTGGGATCTTCACTCTGGCTATTAGTTGATCGACCAGGGTTATAAGGTCCGGATCAAACCTTTTTACAAGATTTTGGAATCTAAAGCGTCGGTATTCTAAGCTCATTTGCCTCTTTTTTTTAAACGACTGTAGATATGCTTAAATTAAAATTTGATGATTGTCAATCTCGGATTCTATACGCTTAGGTGATTTCAAGTTATTGAGATAATATGAGCATTTTTGTAGGTTGACTTGTCTATAATATATGATAATTATTATAGACAAGTTCTTTTAAAGAGAGGCGCAATGACCAAAGAAAAAGAAGCCGAACTCTTTGAGCGGTATGATATCGAGTGTTTTGATTACACCGATTATCCGCACAAGAGCTTTTGGTCTGAAGGTATGGGAGACTCTCAGTATCGGGAGGCTCTGACCGAAACGTTTTCCAAGCAGCATGACGCAACTACTTTATATGTTCACATCCCTTTTTGCGTTGAACTCTGCTACTTTTGTATCTGCCACAAGGAGATTACACAGAACCAGGAAAAGGTTAAGCGTCATATTTACGGATCATTGCTACCTGAATTAGACTTGTTAGTTGCCCATTTCAAGAAGACCGCTATCAGACCAAGGATTACAGAAGTCTATCTCGGTGGTGGCAGTCCTACTATTCTGGAGTATGCAGAATTCGATGCCCTACTAGAAAAGATCAGACAATTTGTGCCGATTGAAAGCCTGGACCGTTTCAATGTCGAGGTAGACCCCCGCGATGTGAATGAGGAAAAGCTGCGCTTCTATAAATCACGGGGTGTAACTGTGATTTCGATGGGCATACAGGATTTTGATCCCAATGTACAGAAAGCCGTCAATCGTATTCAGCCTATTGAACTGGTACAGGAACGGCTGCGCGTTGCCCGAGAGTTGTTTACCAGTATCAATTTCGATCTGCTGGCAGGTCTTCCATACCAGACTGAGGAAAGTATGAGGGAAACCGTGAAACAGGTGGTTAAACTTGCACCGGATCGAATCTCATTCGATTACTTCCGGTACAACGAGAGGTTTTACCCTCATATGAAGATTCTGAAGGGGATGAATGCTTTTCCTGACTTTGTGGCGAAACGCAAAATCTTAGCTATTGCGGCAAATGGCTTTGCTGAAGCCGGGTATGTTCGCACTGGATTTGAGCATTTTGCGAAGCCGGATGACCGGGTTGCAAAAGCATTGGGTCGTGGAACTGCTACCTATACTTCTTTGGGAGCAATTACAGGTAGCAGCCTCAACGTTATTGCTACCGGACGTTCTGGACATGGAATCATCGGAAACCAGTACTTGTTCCAGAACCATTATGATCAGGGTTTATTCAAAGGGGCTGTTGATGCCGGCAAGTTCCCAATTTATCGTGGACATAAATTATCCGATAACGATGTGATGCGAAGAAAAATCATTCGTAAATTGCGTACCTATTTCTTTCTTGATATTGAAGCTATTGAGCACGAGTATTCTTTGAATTTTGACCAGTATTTCCGGCAGGAGAAGGAAATTTTTTCACATTTTATGAAGGATGGTTTAGTAGTTTTGGATCAGCGCAGACTTGCCGTAACCGAAACCGGTCTTAACTTTGCTGAATTGATTGCCAGCGTCTTTGACGCGTACACTAATAAAAAACTTTTAGCCAAACTCGATTCCAGGAGAATCTAATTTTAATCCGAGGTCATCCTCGGTTTTTTGTTTGACATTTTTAGCTTTTAATTTAAAATTATGCTAGATTTTTAATATTTTAAGGAGGTAGGAGGGATAATGAAGATTGTGTTTTTATATCCGCGTTGGACAGGAGAATACAAACTCTTCGGATATTTTGCCAGACGAAACTCAACATGGATGCCGCAGAACATCGCCCTTCTGGCGGCCATAGTCGAAAAACAAAGCCACACGGCCCATATCATTGATGCACAGGCCGAAGATCTAAGCGAAGAAAAAATGATCGATCGTACACTGGCTCTTAAGCCGGATGTTATTGCGTTTACCGGCTCCAGCCCCTTTTTTCACCTTAGCGCCAGCGCAGCCCAAGAAATAAAGAACTCGGGAAGCAAGATCCCTATAATTATTGGCGGACAGCACGTAACGATCATGAAAGCAGAGATCGCTAAACAGTATCCCCAATTCGATTATCTGTTTATTGGTGAAGCAGAACAGTCACTGGTCAATTTTATGGCTACATACGAGAAGGGCGGCGACTTGTCTCAAGTTGATGGAATCATTTTTAAAAGAAATAACGAACTTGTCATAGGCAAACCCCAATGGATCCCTGCTACAATCAAGATAACCGGCACAACTTACGGACAAGAATTTGCCCTGGACCGATATCCGTTTCCGGCAAGGCACCTTCTGCCGATGAGAAAATATAAACTGGGTACCAATGACGGCAGAATGTATTTCACATCGGTTCATACAATGCGGGGTTGTCCCTGGCATTGCACGTTTTGCGCTTCAAAAGAGCTCAATACCACACGAATGGCTATGCGTTCGCCAAGATCGGTGGTTGATGAAATAAAACATGTCCGGAGAGAGTTTCCCTTTATAACCCACATATTCTTTACTGATGACACTTCGACCCTATGGTACGATCGGCATATGAAAAAAATATGCGACCTGATAATCCAAGAGAATCTCAAAATTACTTTTGAATGCGGCACAAGAGCACACCTCATTGAAGAAGAAATGATTACCCATATGGCTGAAGCCGGACTAGTTCGCGTTACAATGGGATTAGAAACAGTAAATCTGGAGATGAGAAAGGATATAAAAAAACAAGTTAGTTTAGAAGATTATACTAAAGCTCTAAAGATAATGGAAAAACACGGCGTAGAGGGCATGACCTCGGTAATGATAGGTTTGCCAGGAGAAACCCGCGAAACCATTGAGGAATTAGGCCAGTGGCTAGATAACACGCGAGAGGCCAAACAAGCTAACTGTTCTATCGCCATGCCCTACCCGGGGACAGAATTCAGCCAGCAGGCCTTAGCCGGTACTCACGGCGTTGAAGTGTTAGAGAAAGATTTTTCAAAATACCTCCGATACGGTAAAGCTGTTACAAGGGTCGGAGAATTTTCGCCTGAAGATTTGATTAAGATACAAAACAAAATGTTCGTCAGGATCTATTCAAAACCATGGCGATGGAAACCAATGTATAACAAGCACGGGCTGATAGGATTTGCATTGTTGATGTTGAGGGTATTGAGGTTATGGAAGCAGTTGTTGTTCAATCAAAACACGAAACCGGTTCTTACGCACCCAAAAGATTAATATCCGCTCAAAGCGGATATTTTAATTGACAAAATAAAATTATTCTATAATTATAAGCTATTGAACATTAACAATCGGCGGGACTGTGGATGGAATATACACCGATTCGGGCTTAAATCTACGACTCTACCAGAAATTATATTTAATCAGAAAAGCTGAAGAATATATCCAACGCAAATATCCCAACGACGAGATGAAAACACCAATGCATATGTCTATGGGCGAGGAAGCAATTGTCACGGGCGTATGCGAAGCGTTAAGAGGCCAGGGCTTGTTTTTCGGAACCTACAGAACTCACGCCCTTTATCTTGCGGTGACTGGCGAAACAGACAAATTTTTCGCTGAACTATACGGCAAGGCAACCGGAACGGCAGCCGGAAGAGCCGGCTCAATGCATCTTGCCTCACCTGAAAATGGCCTAGTCTTGACATCAGCTGTTGTAGGCACGACGATACCGCTTGCAGTTGGTTCAGCCCTTGCAAGTAAAATGCGCAAGGACAGCAAAATAAGCGTTTCGTTCTTTGGGGATGGCGCCACAGATGAGGGCGTATTCTGGGAAAGTTTGAATGCTGCCTGTCTCTGGCGTTTGCCGGTAATTTTTGTCTGCGAAGATAATGGGTTGGCAATCCAGACGCCGATATCCAAAAGAAGAGGCTACGAGTCCTTGGTGGATATAGTATCCCGCTTTAATTGTCTTGTGCTGAAAACAGATACGACCGACGTGAAAAAGGTTTATGAGTTAGTAAAAAATGCTGTTGATTATATTCGCAGCAGTAGTGGTCCGGTTTTCCTTAATTTAAAGTATTACCGCTATTTGGATCATGTTGGCGTTGAAACTGATTTTAAAGAGGGTTATCGCCCGGAAGAAGAATTCAAAGAATGGCTGGAACGCGATCCGCTTAAAATCCAGAGGGAATTCCTAATCCAGAATTTAGAAATTGAAGAAGACGAAATTATGGAGATGGAAGGTAAAATAGAAAATCAAATATCCCTAAGTATTACAATGGCTAGATTGTCCCCATTTCCAGAAAAGGATGACTTAGGAGGAGGGGTTTTCCATGTCTAAAAAAAGAGTAATTACCTACAGAGAGGCTATAAACGAAGCAATAATTCAGTCAATGGAAGAAGATGAATCTGTCTTCGTATACGGACTTGATGTTGATGATAAAAAAAGGACTTATGGCACGGGCGTAAACTTGGTCGAAAAATTCGGGCCGGAAAGATGCTTCAGCACCCCTCTTTCTGAAGAAGCATTAATGGGTATAGGTATCGGCGCGGCTTTAAACGGCCTAAGGCCGGTGAATACCCATATCCGGGTGGATTTTCTCCTTCTTGCAATGAACCAGTTGATCAATGTTGCTTCAACTTCTTGCTATGGATCAAATGGCAAACTAGCCATTCCATTAGTCGTCAGATCTGTAATCGGACGAGGCTGGGGTCAGGGATTCCAGCATTCAAAAAGTTTGCAGTCAATATTCGCCCACATTCCCGGTCTGAAGGTGGTGATGCCGACCACTCCGTATGATGCTAAAGGGCTACTTATCTCGGCGATTGAAGACAATAACCCAGTAATATTTCTTGAGCATCGCTGGCTCCATTGGACTGAAGGAGAAGTTCCGTTTGATTATTACAAAATACCCATAGGCAAGGGTAACGTTCTCAGAAGAGGCTCTGATCTAACAGTAATTGCTTCTTCTTGGATGAACATTGAGGCCCTGAAAGCCGCTGAAATAATGGGCAAGAGGAATATGGATTTGGAAGTTATAGATGTCAGAAGCATCTCCCCGCTTGATGAAGATTTGCTTGTTGAATCAGTTAGTAAAACAGGGCGGTGCATTGTGGCTGATTACGATTGGTTAAATTGCGGTTTAAGCGCTGAGGTGGCAGCCCGTCTCCAAGAGAAATGCTTTGGCAAACTAAAATTACCGATAATGAGATTGGGATTCGCCCCAACTCCATGTCCTACAACTAGACCTCTGGAAAACAAATTCTACCCTAATGCCGCGACCATAATAAGAACTGCCGAAAAAATGCTTGGACTATCCGAAATTGATTTATCTGAAGA
>Ga0082335_1000399_pt1 | contig 111935 bp, 97 predicted proteins | sample Subgrocontami58m_FD_72375 | JGI IMG/M metagenome (GOLD analysis project Ga0082335, IMG submission 72375) | Subsurface groundwater microbial communities from S. Glens Falls, New York, USA - GMW37 contaminated, 5.8 m (SPADES assembly) (version 2) ... | reverse complement strand
GTGGGGGTGGACGGCGACCTCCCGTCTTCGCCCTGCGGGCTTCGACGTGGCGGAAAATTCTCGGCGCGCCGAAGGCTGGGCGAAGGCGGCCGGGCGCCGTCGGCTGCGCCATCGAACGCGCCCGCCGTTTCGACAGGCTCAAGGCCCCGAGCCTGCCGAGGGGGAGGTCGCGTTCCACCGACGAGGTCCGAACCGAAAGGGGGCGGAGGTCGCGTCTCACCACCGAGTGGCGGACCGAAATCCGAAGTTTGGAGTTTGGTGGTTGGCGTTTGGAGCTTCCCGGCCGCAGGCCCGGCGAGCCCGGCGGCGGCGAACGACTCGTGTGCGACGTCGACTCGCTCGGGCGGCTCGAAGAATTTGCCGTCGAAACTCGGATCGATCGCGCGGACGCGCTCATCGAGCGGCGGATGCGTGTCCCACAGCCCGGTGAAGCCGGAACGAAAACCCTGCGCGAAGAAGAAGTGGCCGATTTCGCCGCTCCGGTTCGAGACCATCAGCGAACCGAGCGCATAGCCGCCGATTTTTTTCAACGCACCGGCCAGCCCGAGCGGGTTGCGGGTGAACTGGACGGCGGAGGCATCCGCGAGGAATTCGCGCTGGCGCGACACGGCGGCCTGGATCAGCCGGCCGAAAAAGTAGCCGATGTAGCCGATGATCATCAGCGCGAGCCCGATCAGCGCGACCGCGAGGATGGCGCTGCCGCCCTTGCCGCGTACCCGCGTGCCGCGCAGCGACCAGAGAATGCCGCGACCGAGCAGCCCCAGCACCAGGATGCCGAAGACGACGGCGGCGATCCGGACGTTGAGCCGCATGTCGCCATTGAGGATGTGGCTGAACTCGTGGCCGATGACGCCCTGGAGTTCGTCGCGCGTGAGTTTGTCGAGCGTGCCGCGCGTGACCGCGACGACGGCATCGCTCGTCGTCAGGCCGGCGGCGAAGGCGTTGATGCCCGTTTCCTGATCGAGGATGTAGACGGTCGGCACCGGCACGCCGGAGGCGATGGCCATCTCCTCGACGACGTTGAGCAGCCGGCGCTCGGCCAAATCGGTGGTGTTCGGCTCGACCCGCCGGCCGTCGAGATTCTCGGCGACGGCGCTGCCGCCGGCGGAGTATTGTTGCCACTTGTACAGGGCAGCGCCGCCGACCACGACCAGCGTGGCGATGGAGATCAAGCCGAAGAGCTGCGGCTGCCACAGGGACGGGCCGGCCGGGGCGTCGGCGTTGCCGCGGATCCAGCGAACGGAGCCGACGTCGGGCGTGCGGTAAGTGCGGGAACCGTGGAGCCCCATGACCGCGGCGAAATAGGTGGCGAGGATCGTGCCGGCGACGGCGAGGCCGAACAGGACCAGCAGCCGTGAAGTGCGTTTCTTCGCGCGGGCCTGGGCTTCGAAGAAATCCATGGAAGGAGTGGCGAGTGACGAGTGATAAGTGATGAGGTCGGACAGAGACCTATCGAACTCGTCGTGCCTCGTTCAGGCGCAGCACGTCGCGCCGTCGCTGGTTGTCATTCACGGCGCACATGGAGGGCCTGCTGGTGCGCTCGTCACTTGTCACTCGTCACTCTTCACTAGATTACTCACCCCATCTTCCGTGCGAAGAGCGGGATGCTGCCCTCGTGGCGGCCGTCGAGGGCGAGATCGATCGAGTATTCGCCGAAACTCTCCACCTTCATCCCGCCGATGTTCGCCACGACCTGAATCGTGTTGGTCCGGGCTTCCGGTGGCATCGTGACGTTGATCGGGATTTCCATCGCGGGCAGGACGGCCTTGCCGTCGTCGTCGGAAATCGAGAGTCGCACGCGCTTCGGGCCCTCCTCGATTTTTTCGAACCGCAGCTTCACGGCGACGCAGCAGTGCGGGTGCACGGCGGGCATCTGCTTCGTGTAGATGGTATCGAAGATGCCGACGACGCTGAGCTTGCCGCCGTAGTCCGCGGCGAAGTCACACAGGGCAAAAAGTTCAACTTTCATGATGGAAGAAGGGTCATGGGTCAGGCGTCATGGGTGAGAGGTCAAGGCATCGGGCAGACCAATAACCCATAACCCATCACCCATCACCCGGCCCGCTCATGCGAAGCTGACTTTCGGCGCGGTGCGTTCGGTGTGATCCTCGACCTTGAAGAGTTCGGCGGGCTGGAACCCGAACATGCCGGCGAAGACCACGTTCGGGAAGACTTCGCGGGCGTTATTGTAGCTCATCACGCTGTCGTTGTAGGCCTGGCGGGCGAACGCGATCTTGTTCTCGGTCGACGTCAGTTCCTCCGTGAGCTGCATCATGTTCGCGTTGGCCTTCAGGTCGGGGTACTGCTCCGACACGACCATCAGCCGCGAGAGCGCCCCGCCCAAGCCGGCCTCGGCGGAGACGAGATTCTTCATCGCGGCGGCGCTGGCCGGATCGGCGGCGACAGTCTGCGCGGCGGCGGCGGCGATGTTGCGGGCCTTGATCACCGCCTCGAGCGTTTCGCGCTCGTGCTTCAGGTAGCCCTTGGCGGTCTCGACCAGGTTGGGAATCAGGTCGTAGCGGCGCTTGAGCTGCACATCGATTTGGGCGAAGGCATTCTTGAACCGGTTGCGCAGGGTGACGAGCGAGTTGTAGATGCCGACGGCCCAGAGGGCGAGGACGACGACAATCAGGGCGAGGACACCGAGGACGATCAGCGCAGAACTCATGGTGAGGAGGGTTACGGAACGAAACGAGCTGCAGTGTGTCGCCAGAACCGTGACGCGCGAGACGGAACTCTGTACAACGCGGTTGATTGTTTCCACGGGCGCGGGCAAGGTGCGGACGCAGTGAGGCACCTTCGAAAACTCGGGCCGTGGCTCGCGAGCGCCGTGGCTTTGGCCGGTGGGCTGCCCGCGCAAGATGCGGGTGCCCTCAATCCCCCGACGCCGCTCGCCGCGCGGTCGGCGGCGCCTTCGCCCGGTTCCACGACCGTGCAACTCGCGGCCGCGCAGCGCGCGCAGGACCTCGGGCTGCCGCTGCTCGCCGCCGATCTGTATCGACAAGCCCGTGACGTGCCGGGAGCGGAACGCGAGACGCTCACGCTCGCCCTCGCCACGGCGCTGCTGGACGGCGGGAAGGCCGACGAGGCGGAAAAGGCCCTGGCCGAGATGCCCGAGCCGCATGGGGCGGCGTGGCATTTACGGGCCGGTCTCGCCGCGGTGCAGTTGCGCAAGATCGACGCGGCCCGGGCCGAGCTGGCGGCGATCACCGAGAACGAGCTGCCGGAGGCGGATTATCCCTGGTACTGGTTCTTCGAGGGGGAGCTGGTGGATTTCGCGCCGGTGCGCGAGATGGCGCGGGCAAACGATTTCTACACTCGGGCGGAAAAGGGCGCCCGGACGGAGCTGGAGCGGGCGCGCTTCCAGCTGGCCGCGGAGCGCGCGCGGCTGCGGCTGAAGGAGACGAAGGAGGCCGACCTCACCACGATTCAGAACAATTACCGGCAGTTCCAAGGCACTGTCGTCGGCTATAATTTCGCCGAAACCAACGCCGTCGCGCTCGATGCGCTGGGGCGGAACAAGGAGGCGGTGACATTCCTGCAGGGCATGCTGCCCTCCATCCCGCGGCAGGAGCGCGAATGGTGGGATCGGATGCGGCTGGTGCTGGGGCTGATTGGCGACAAAGCGCGCGGTGGGCCGGGCCGCGTGGCGCTCAATCAGCTGGTGGAAAGCGGACATGATCCGCTGCGGCAGCGACAGGCGCTCGAAATTTTGGCGACGGCGTCGACGGCCGAAGCCGAGCGGAAACAGTTTCGCGATCTCCTGAACCGGCTGATCGGCGCGAAGCCGGATCATCCGATCAAGGAGGCGCTCCTGTTTTATCGCGGTCATCTCGCCCTGTTGGAGAAGGATTTCCTGCAGGCGGAGGAGGACGCCAAGGTGGTGCACGAGCAGTTTCCCCGTTCGCCGCTGCGCGTCCATGCGCTGGGCATCCAGACGCAGTCGGCGTGGGAACAGCGGCGCTTCCGGCTCGCGGCCGATTTCGCGCAGAAGGCGCTCGCGGAACTCTCGCGCGGGGCGGCCGCGGGCGCCGCGCCTCCGGCTGGCTCGGCGGGCGCGCGGGTCGACCTGGGCGTGCTGGTCGCCGAAGCGCGTTTCCGGGCGGGCCTCGCGGTGGGCGACGCGACGGATTTTCGCCAGGCGGCGGATGCCTACGCCGCGGTGCTGCGCGAGCGGCCGGCCGAACTCGCCCCGGCGAAGATTGGCGCGCTGATGTTTCAGCGCGTGCTGGCCGAGATCAAGGCCGGCTCCGGCGAGGCGGGGAAGATCCTCGATCAACTGGCGCCGAATCCGGCTTTCGATCTCGAAAACCGCTGGCAGGCGGAGTGGAGCCTCGCCCGGGCGTCGCAGCTGCAGGGCGAGGCGGGCCGGAAGGAAGCGTACGCGCGCGTGAACGCGCTCCTGCGCGGGCCGCCGGCCGACGGTGCGCTGAAGCCCGAACTGCGCGCGCGGATGGCCTGGCTGCAGGCGCGGCTCGCGTTCGAGAACAATGAACCCGACCACGCCATTCAACTGGTCGAGGCGCTGCTCGCCGCGCCGTTCGAAATTCCGGCGGGGTTGAAAATGGAAATCGCCAGCACCGCGGTGCTGCTCAAGGCGCAGGCGCAGTTCGCACTGGGCCGCGAAGTGGACGCGCTGAAGACCCTCACGCAGCTGCGCCAGGACTACAAGAAGACCGACGCCGCGGTTTCATCGTTCCTGATCGAGTCGGAGCACTATGCGACGCAGGACAAGATCGACATCGCGCGCAACCGGCTCATTCCGCTGACCGACGATCCCGAGTACCGGAACCACGAGGTGGTGCCGTACGCGCTGTTCCGGCTGGCGTTGCTCTCGGAACAGCTCGGGCGCGAGGAAAACCTGATCGAGGCGAACAAGCGGATCGAGGACCTGATCGAGAGCCCGGCGTCGGCCGGGCAATCGGACTTGATTTTCGCGGCGCGAATGAAGCAGGGGGATATCCTGCGGAAACGAAACGACTTTCCGGCGGCGCAGCGCGTCTACGAGGATCTGGTGAACAAGTATCCACGCCGGCCTGACGTGGTGATCGCGCAGCTCGAGCTGGCCAAGACCAACAATGCGCAATCGTCGACCGACGCCTCCGGCGCGCACACCGCCACGGCGGAGCATCTCTTCGAACAACTGCGGGATCGCGTCGACGCGCCACCCGACGTCCGGGTGGAAGCCGGCTACAATCTCGGCAAGCTGCTCGAGCGTCGGGGCAAATTGGCCGAGGCGGCCAAGGTCTGGTGGAACGACGTGATCGTCGACCTGTGGCGCAAGGACGCGAAGCCGATCGAAAACGGCGCGAAACGGATTTACTGGCTCGCGCGCACCCTGGTCGAGCTGGGCGATCTGCAGCAGAAGCTCGCGCGCTTCGATGAAGCCGCGAAGGCCTACCAGCTGGTGCTCGACGCGCGGCTGCCGTACGAAGCGGTCGCGCGCGCGCGGCTGGAGCAACTCGGCGCGGTGGTGCCGAAAAGCGGGCAATGAAGATCGCGCTTTCGAGTTTGCCGCCATCGCGGCGTCGCCAAGGCTCTCGTTGGAATGTCCGGATTTGATCTGATTCTTTTTGCGAAGGGCGGGCCCGTGATGTGGGTGCTGCTGGCACTCGCCTTGCTGGGCTTGATGCTGTTCATCGAGCGGCTGCTGTACCTGCACCGCGGGCAGATCCGGGCGAAGGCGTTCGTCGATGGCATCAAGAACACGCTGGCGAAGCGCCGGCTGATGGAAGCGCTGACGCTGTGCGAGGAAACGCCGGGACCGGTCGCCGCCGTGGTGAAGGCCGCGCTGCTCCACGCGAACGATCCGGCGGACCAGATGCGATTCCACGTGCAGGAGGCCGGCATCGTCGAACTGCCGGCGCTGGAGCGGCGGCTCGGTGCGATCGCGGCCATCGCGCAGGTGGCCCCGCTCGTCGGCTTGCTCGGCACGGTGCTCGGGATGATCGGGACGTTCGTGGCCTTCGAGCGCGGTGGCAATTACGCGATGGCGAGTGCGCTGTCCGCGGGCATGTGGCAGGCGTTGCTCACCGCGGCCGCCAGTCTGATGCTGGCGATACCCGCGCACCTCGGTTATCACTTCCTCAGCGGTCGCGTCCGCGCGATCGTGCGCGACGTCGAGTGGTCCGGCAACGAGATCATGAAGTACCTCCTCACGGAGTATCGCGGGGCGAAGCCGGCCGACGATTCGCCGACCATCCTGGAGCCGGCGGAAAAGCCATGATCACCCGGCCGCTCGATCTCGCGGCGAAGCTGCGGCCCGCGCCGCGCAATCTGGACGCGATGTTCTTCGTCAACGTCGGGCTGCTCGTCCTGTTTTTCGCGCTGTTCGGCTCGCAGTTCGTGCTCGCGCCGGGGCTGGGCGTCGATTTCCGGCTGCCGTCCCTCGCCGGAGCGACGGCGAGCGCGCGCGCGCCGACGCATGTGATCACGGTGCTCAATTCCGGGCAGGTGCTCACGCCGCAAGGCAGCGGAAACCTGAAAGAACTGGCGATGTGGCTGCGGCAGGAGGCGGCGCAGACGCGAAAGCCGCTGCTGCTGGTCCGCCTGGCGGAGGGCACGTCGACCGCGCTGCTCGCGGACGTCGCGAGCGTGGCGAAAGTGGCCGGGTTCGAAGTCATCATGGCCGCGGAGGAACCGCCGGCCCGCCTACGCGCGCCGTCGCGCTGACCGATGCACACGACGTCGGCTGGCGACAGGGTGAGGTGGGTGGTGGCCGCGGGCAGCGCCGTCGTCGTGCTCGGGGCCTTGCTGGCACTCTTTCGTTTTCCGGCGATCCCGACGGTCACGAGCCCGCGGCCGAGTTCGATCCCCGCTGCACCGCAGGTGCAGATCGCAAAGTCCGCGACCGGCGATGCGGTCCTGACCGAGGAGTTGGCGCTGCGCGACATGCGGCCGCTGTTTCTGCCGACCGAGCGCAACGTCACGGTGCGCGAGCCGCGCCGCGAGCCGGGCAGGACGTTCCTGGCCGACGACACGTTGAAACTGAGTTTCGGTGACGCGGATCTCGATGTCGATGCGGGGCTGCCGCCGGTTGCCACCATCAACGGCAAGCGCGCGCAAGAGGCCGCGTCGCTCGATGCGGTGGGTCGCGATGCGGGCGACGCTGCGCTGCATGGGTTTGGGCGGGCCGCGGCGACGGTTGAAGCGGTCCGTCCCCGTGGGGCGGCCATCGACGTCGTCGCGGTGGCCAGCGGGCACGAAGTGCTCTCCGCCCAGCTCGCCGTCGAGGCGCGGCCGCCGGGCAACAAACCTTGGGAGCCCTTGGAATTACTGGCCGCGGTGGACGCGGCGGGGTTGATCGCGCCACTGGTTGTGACGTCGAGCTCGCGAGTTGACGAAGTTGACGCGTATTTTCGGAATTTCCTCGCGCGCGGCTACCGCATCGGCGACCGTCTGCCGCCAGGATTTTATCGGATTACGGTCAGCCCGTAGCCACGCGACTCCCTCCTGGGAGACACTCACGCCGGGCCTCGAATTGACCGCCGAAAACTCGGCGCGGTTATTCACAAAACGGCCGGTCATTTACGGAGCTGTTTCGCTGCGGCGGAATGCGTGCACCAGTTTTTTGGGAAAACCGGCCAATTTGCTGTTGACGGTGGAAAATCAGGGCTGCACTTTCACCGGCTCTTTTCGTTTTTTGGCACTCCTTCAGTCTGCCCAGATAGCTCAGTTGGCAGAGCACCCCCTTGGTAAGGGGGAGGTCGACGGTTCAAATCCGTTTCTGGGCTCCAGGGTCAGAAAACGCGTCGGATCAGGCTTCTACGACGTAAAACCAGAAGTCGCTTTTCATCACCATCCAAACATCCGTCTCCCATGGCTAAAGCCCAATTCGAACGCAACAAACCGCACGTGAACGTCGGCACGATCGGCCACGTTGACCACGGCAAAACCACGCTGACGGCTTCGATTCTCGCCGTCCAGGCCAAGAAGGGGCTGGCTGAAGTGAAAGCCTACTCAGACATCGCCAAGGGCGGCACGGTGCGCGATGCCACGAAGACCGTCACAATTTCGGTCGCGCACGTGGAGTACCAGACGGAGAAGCGCCACTACGCGCACGTCGATTGCCCCGGCCACGCCGACTTCGTGAAGAACATGATCACGGGCGCGGCGCAGATGGACGGCGCCATTCTCGTCGTCTCGGCGGCCGACGGTCCGATGCCGCAGACCCGCGAGCACATCCTCCTGGCCCGCCAGGTCGGCGTGCCGAAGATCGTGGTGTTCCTCAACAAGGTCGACCTGCTCGAGGACGCCGAGCTCCTCGATCTGGTCGAGATGGAAATCCGCGACCTGCTGACAAAGTATCAATTTCCCGGTGACACCACCACCATCATTCGCGGGTCGGCCACCGCGGCGCTGGAGGGCAAGCCCGAAGGCGAAAAGGCGATTCAGGATCTGATGAACGCGATCGACAACGACATCCCGGAGCCGATTCGCGAGATGGACAAGCCGTTCCTGATGTCGGTCGAGGACGTGTTCTCGATCACCGGCCGTGGTACGGTGGCGACCGGCCGGATCGAGCGCGGCGTCGTGAAGGTGAACGATCAGGTCGAGATTGTCGGCTTGCGCGACACGACCACGTCGGTCGTGACCGGGATCGAAATGTTCCGCAAGCTGCTCGATAGCGGCCAGGCGGGAGACAACGTCGGCATCCTCCTCCGCGGCATTGAAAAGGACGGCATCGAGCGCGGCCAGGTGGTCGCCGCTCCGAAGACGATCACGCCGCACAAGAAGGCCAAGGCCGAAATCTACGTTCTTTCGAAGGACGAGGGTGGCCGCCACACGCCGTTCTTCAACGGCTATCGCCCGCAGTTCTACTTCCGGACGACCGACGTGACCGGAATCGTCAATCTGCCGAAGGGCGTCGAGATGATCATGCCGGGCGACAACATCGCGGTGGAGATCGATTTGATCGTTCCGATCGCGATGGAGAAGCTCCAGAAATTCGCCATCCGTGAGGGCGGCCGCACGATTGGTGCCGGCCGGATCACGGAAATCATCGAATAAGGCCTCCCGTAATCGTTTAAAGGCGAATTGCCGAGGCCTCGCAACGGGGCCTCGGCTGTCTCGTCTAAAAGGACACATCACAGGCGTGTAGCTCAATTGGTAGAGTAGCGGTCTCCAAAACCGTCGGTTGGGGGTTCGAGTCCCTCCGCGCCTGCCAAATATCCAGAATGAAAAACCCGTTTCGCAGCACTCGCATTTTCCTCGGTGAAATGGTCGGTGAGCTCCAGAAAGCCACCTGGCCCACCAAGGCCGAACTGCGCGATTCCACCGTCGTGGTGATTGTCGCTGCGCTCATCCTCGGTCTCTTCACCAGCATCAGCGACTTCTCGCTCACGCAGGTCGTGGTCCTCTTCACCGATCTCGTCAGCTAACGTCGTTGTCCCAGCCCATGTCCGCCCAAACGTCCGCGCCTCCGGGTGCCCAGTGGTTCGCCCTTCATACGCTCTCCGGCCAGGAGAACAAGGTGAAGACGTACATTGAGAAGTTCAAGAAGGCCGAGGAACTCGATGAGTACATCTTCGAGATTCTCCTGCCCACGGAGGTCGTTTCCGAGGTGAAGGGGGGCAAGAAGTCGACCAAGGTCCGGAAGTTGTATCCGGGTTATGTGTTCATCCAGGCCAAGCTCTACGACGAGGAGGGCAAGCTGATCAACAAGCCGTGGTACTTCGTGAAGGAGACAACCGGCGTGATCGGTTTTGTCGGCGGCGATCGCCCGGCGGCGCTCCGGCAGAGCGAGATCGACGAGATTCATCAGCGCATCGCGGACGCCAGCGGCAAGGAGAAGCCGAAGGTCGAGTACGCGGTGGGCGAGGAAGTGAAGATTACCGACGGCGCGTTTGCGTCGCTCACCGGGCGGATCGACGAAATCGATCCGGAGCGCGGCAAGTTGAAGGTTTCCGTCTCCATCTTCGGCCGGTTCACGCCGGTTGAACTCGAATACTGGCAGGTCCAGCGCGCCGCCGAATGACGAAGTAGTTTTAGGTTTTCGATTCTCGATTTTCGAATGGGACGGCTGTCCCCGAAAACCTCGGAGAGTCGAACAATCGAGAATCCAAAATCGAAAATCGAAAATTTCTAAACATGGCCAAGAAGATCCAAGGTTACATCCGCCTGCAGTTGCCCGCCGGGGCCGCGAATCCCGCGCCGCCGGTCGGTCCCGCGCTCGGCGCGCAAGGCGTCAACATCATGGCGTTCTGCAAGGAGTTCAACGCCCGCACCAAGGACCAGAACGGGATGATCCTCCCGGTGGTGATCACGGTGTTCTCCGACAAGAGCTTCACGTTCATCCTGAAGTCGCCGCCGGCGTCGGTGCTGCTGAAGAAGGCCGCCAACATCGCGAGCGGCTCGGCCAAGCCGAACCAGGACAAGGTCGGCAAGGTCACGAAGAAGCAGCTGCTCGAGATCTACAATATCAAGAAGGCTGACCTCAACGCGACGACGCCCGAGGCCGGCATCAAGGTCATCGCCGGCACCGCCCGCAACATGGGCATCGAGGTGGTCGACTGACCACTTCAGTTGAGAGGTGAGAGGTGAGAGTTGAGAGTTGAGAGCCCAATCCGGCTCGGTTTCTCGACTCTCAACTATAAACTCTCAACTGCGGCCTCCGCCCTATCATTTTTCATCACCAAAACTCATCTCGCGGGAGGCCCGCCCGGGCCGCACGCACCGCAAGGAGTCAACATGGCAAAAAAGCACAGCAAAAGATACAACGCCGCCGTCAAGGTGGCTGACCTCACCAAGGACTACCCGCTGAAAGACGCGGTCGACATCCTGGCGAAATTCCCGAAGGCGAAGTTCGACGAGACCGTCGAGCTGTCGTTCCGCCTCGGCGTCGACGCGACCTCCGGCGAGCAGAACGTCCGCGGCACCACGCCGCTGCCGAACGGCTCGGGCAAGAAGGTCCGCGTGATCGTGTTCACGGATGACGCGCCGAAGGCGCTCGCGGCCGGCGCGGATCAGGCGGGGCTCGCCGACCTGATGAAGAAGATCCAGGAGGGCTGGCTCGATTTCGACGTCGCCATCGCGACGAACGAGGCGATGAAGCAGGTCCGCACGCTCGCGCGCATCCTCGGCCCGAAAGGCCTGATGCCCAACCCGAAGGCGGGCACCGTCACCGACGACATCGCCGCCGGCATCAAGGCGGTGAAGGCGGGTCGCGTGGAGTTCAAGATGGACAAGACCGCGAACATCGGCGTCGGCGTCGGCAAGCGCTCGTTCACGCCGCAGCAGATTCTGGAAAACGCTTCCGCGGTGCTCGAGGCCGTCGGCAAGGCCAAGCCGAATACGTTCAAGGGGCACAACTTCATCAAGAGCGTCACCATCTCCTCCAGCATGAGCCCGAGCGTGAAGGTGGCCTCGACCGAGTTCAGCAAGTACTGAGGAGCACGACCATGAGAGCAGAAAAACAATACCTGATTTCCGAGGTCGAGACACACCTCAAGAAGAGCGATTACGTGATTCTCGCGAATTTCACCGGCGTGTCCGTCGCGGACACGGCGGAACTGCGCAAGAGGCTCGCGGTCGAGAAGGCCGAGTTCCACGTCGTCAAGAACAGCTCGCTGCGCGTCGCGGCGAAATCGCTGGGACTGCCCGATCTCGAAGCCTCGCTGACCGGCCCCACGGCGGTGGTCGTCGGCGGCAAGAATTCACCCGGCGTCGCCAAGGTCCTGAAGCAGTTTTTCAAGGACAAGCAGAAGCTGCGGGTGAAGGTCGGCGTGCTCAGCAAGAAGCTGATCACGGCGAAGGACGTCGATGCGCTGGCCGACCTGCCGTCGCTCGACCGCCTGCGGGCGCAGTTCCTTGGGCTCATCAACCAGCCCGCGGGGATGTTCGTCCGGGTCATCAACGCCGTGCCGAGCGGCCTGGTCAACGTGCTGCAGGCGAAGGTTCGCGCGGCCGAGGGCAAATAAACCCCGCGGCTTCACGAAACCCGTCCCGGCAGGAGCGAGCTTGCGCGCGATTTTCCAGGCATCGCCGGCCAGCAGTCTTCGCCAATACCCGCAACCTATCCAAACCATTTTCAAAGATGCGCGCCACCCCGGTGGCCGCGTCAGTGAAAGCCCAAACTCAAACGCTCTGCGCTAGGGGATACGTCTCTTAAACGCCCGGCCCATCTGCCGTCGCTAGTCCGGAGCAGGAGATCATCATGAGCAACATCACCAAGGATCAAGTCATCGAGTGGCTGTCGAGCCAGTCGGTTCTCGAAATCGCCGGTCTCGTCAAGGACCTCGAGTCGAAGTGGGGCGTTTCCGCCGCCGCTCCGGTCGCTGCCGCTGCCGCGCCCGCCGCGGGGGCCGCCGCCGCCCCGGCCGCCGAGGCCCAGACCGAGTTCACCGTCGTCCTCAAGGAGGCCGGCGCGAACAAGATCGGCGTCATCAAGGAAGTCCGTGCCATCACGGGACTCGGCCTCAAGGAGGCCAAGGACCTCGTCGAGGGCGCGCCGAAGAACGTCAAGGAGAACGCCCCCAAAGCCGAGGCCGAGGACATCAAGAAGAAGCTCGAGGCCGCTGGCGCGAAGGTCGAACTCAAGTAAGACCCCGCCACGCAGCTTTGGCGATTTCTCGCGCACAACTTCCGTTCCACACGGGACAGGCCGCACGCCGCCGCGGCCTGTCCTTTGCCTTTTCTTTGTTTGTCCGTCTGTTCCCTGACTCCAGCCATCGACGCGGGCACTGAGGGCACTGCCGCGTCTTTTTTCGTCTCTCAATCTTTACCGGGAAAATCTCATGCCTGACCGCAACCACACCGAACGCGTCAACTTCGGCAAACTCCGCGAAGTGATCCAGCCGCCGAATCTCATTGAGATTCAAATCACCTCGTATCTCGATTTCCTGCAGAAGGGCATTCCGGAAAAGCAGCGGAAACCGCAGGGCCTCGAGGCGGTGTTCCGCGAGGTCTTCCCCATCCTGTCCTACGACGAGCGCCTGACGCTCGAATACGTCTCCTACAACCTGGGCGAGCCGAAGAACAACGAGCTCGAGTGCCTCCGCGAGGGCATCACCTATTCCGTTCCGCTGTACGTCAAACTCCGGCTCCGCGAGGAGGACTTCATCAAGGACGAGGACATCTACATGGGCGAGATCCCGATGGTGACCGAGCGCGGCTCGTTCATCATCAACGGCGCCGAGCGCGTCGTCGTCTCGCAACTCCACCGTTCGCCCGGCATCGCGTTCGAGGTCACCCCGCACCCGAACGGCAAGCCGCTGCATTCCTTCCGCATCATTCCCGACCGCGGCACCTGGCTCGAGGTCCAGTTCGACAACAACGACCTGCTCTACGTTTACCTCGACCGCCGCCGCCGCCGCCGGAAATTCCTGATCACGACGATGCTGCGCGCGATCGGCTACTCGAGCGACATCGACCTGCTGAACCTCTTCTACGAGATCAAGGACCTCAAGGTCTCCAAGGCGCTCGACATGGAAAACGTGTCGACGCTCGTGCTGGTGGAAGACGCGATCGACGCCCAGAAGGGCGTGGTGCTCGCGCGCGCTTTCGAGCCGCTGACCAAGGCGATCGTCCGCACCTTCGAGAAGCACGATATCACGACGCTGCGCGTGATCGACACCTCGATTGACGAGGGCGCCATCATCCGCGCGTTGAAGAAGGACCCGACCCGCAACGAGGAGGAAGCGCTGAAGGAAATCTACAAGCGCCTCCGCCCGGGCGAGCCGCCGACCACCGCGAACGCGAAGGCGCTGCTCAAGCGGCTGTTCTTCGATCCGAAGCGCTACGACCTCGGCCGAGTTGGCCGCTACAAGGTCAACCAGAAGCTGGGCCTGAAGGCGGAGCTCGAGCAGCGCATTCTCGAGAGCGCCGACATCGTCGCCGCCACGAAGTATCTCGTTCGCCTCAAGAGGGGCGTCGGCGTCGTGGACGACATCGATCACCTTGGTTCGCGCCGCGTCCGCACCGTCGGCGAGTTGCTGGCCAACCAGTGCCGCGTCGGGCTGAGCCGCACCGAGCGCCTCGTCCGCGAGCGCATGACGATGTACGATCAGAGCGTCGATTCGATCACGCCGCAGAAGCTGATCAACCCGAAGGCGCTGACGACCGTCATCCGCGATTTCTTCGCGCGCAGCCAGCTGTCGCAGTTCATGGACCAGATCAACCCCCTGGCCGAGGTCACGCACAAGCGCCGCCTCTCCGCGCTCGGGCCGGGTGGTCTCAACCGGGAACGCGCCGGTTTCGAAGTCCGCGACGTTCATCCGTCGCACTACGGCCGCATCTGCCCGATCGAGACGCCGGAAGGCCCGAACATCGGCCTGATCAACTCGCTGTCGACCTACGCTCGCGTGAACGAATTCGGCTTCATCGAGACGCCCTATCGCGTCGCGAAGGACGGCCGGGTCACCGACAAGATCGAGTACCTCACCGCCGACCAGGAAGAGGGCAAGGTCATCGCGCAGGCCAATGCGGAGATCGACGACAGGAATCATTTCGTCGGCAAGGTGACCGTCCGCCAGGACGGCAACTTCCTCGAAGTGGCCGCCGGCGAAGTCCACCTGATGGACGTCTCGCCCAAACAGGTCATCTCGATCGCCGCGGGCATGATTCCCTTCCTCGAGCACGACGACGCGAATCGCGCGCTGATGGGGGCGAACATGCAACGCCAGGGCGTGCCGCTGCTCCAGGCCGAGGCGCCGTTCGTCGGCACCGGCATCGAGGAGCGGGTCGCCCGCGACTCGAAGATCGTCGTGGTCGCCGAAGAGGCGGGCACCGTCGCGTCGGTCGATGCCAAGCGCATCGTCGTCACCAGGGACGGCGAGCTGCCGCGCAACCTGAAGAACGATCCGAAAAGCCACACCTACGTCTACGAGCTGCGGAAGTTCATGCGCTCGAACGCGGGCACGTGCTTCAACCAGAAGCCGATCGTCAAGCAGGGCCAGAAGATCAAGGCCGGCCAGATCATCGCCGACGGTCCCTCGACCGACCAGGGCGAAATGGCGCTCGGCCGGAACGTGCTCGTCGCGTTCATGCCGTGGAACGGTTACAACTTCGAGGACGCGATTCTCATCTCCGAGAAATGCCTCCGCGAGGACATCTTCACCTCGATCCACATCCAGGAATTCGAGGTCACCGCCCGCGACACGAAGCTCGGGCCCGAGGAAATCACCCGCGACATCCCGAACGTCGGCGAAGAGGCGCTGAAGAATCTCGACCACAACGGCGTCATTCGCGTCGGGGCGGAAGTGAAGCCCGGCGACATTCTCGTCGGCAAAATCACGCCGAAGTCCGAAACCGAGCTCGCCCCGGAAGAGAAACTCCTCCGCGCGATCTTCGGTGAGAAGGCCGCGGACGTGAAGGACACCTCGCTCATCGTGCCGTCCGGCGTCGGTGGCATCATCATGGACGTGAAGGTCTCCTCGCGGATCGACAACCAGGAGGAGAAGCTCTCTCCGTCCGACCGTCGTCGTCAGGCGAAGCAGATCCAGGAGGAGTACAAGACGCAGATGGACAAGCTGCGCGAAGGCCTGACCGAGGCCCTTTCGAACATCCTCCTCGGCGAGAAAATCCCGCTCGACGTGATCAACGGCGAGAGCGGCGAAATCATCATCCCGGCCAACCGCAAGATCACGAAGACGCTGCTGCGCAAACTGGCGGCCGTCTCGAAGCACGTGCAGATCGACCCGTCTCCGGTGCGGATCAAGATCATGGAGATCATCGGTTCGTACCAGACGAAGTTCGACGAGCTCGAGACCGACCGTGAGCGCAAGATCGGCACGATCGAGTCCGGCGAAGGCGCCGCCGACGGCGCGATCAAGCAGGTCAAGGTTTACATCGCGACGAAGCAGAAACTCGAGGTCGGCGACAAGATGGCCGGCCGCCACGGCAACAAGGGCGTGGTCGCGAAGATCGTGCCCGAGGAAGACATGCCGTTCCTGCCGGACGGCACTCCGGTTGAAATCTGCCTGAATCCGCTCGGCGTGCCTTCCCGCATGAACGTCGGCCAGGTGCTCGAGACCCACCTGGGCTGGGCTTGCAAAAAGCTCGGCCTGAAGGTCGCGACACCCGTGTTCGACGGCATCCCCGAGAAGAAAGTGCGCGAGTACCTGAAGGAGGCCAAGCTGCCTTCGTCGGGCAAGAGCACGCTCTTCGACGGCCGCACCGGCGAGAAGATCGATCAGGAAGTCGTCGTCGGCTACATCTACATGATGAAGCTGAACCACCTCGTGTCGCACAAGATTCACGCGCGCGCGGTCGGCCCGTACTCCCTCGTCACGCAGCAACCGCTGGGCGGCAAAGCCCAGTACGGTGGCCAGCGTTTCGGCGAAATGGAGGTTTGGGCGCTCGAAGCCTACGGCGCGGCGCACACCCTCCAGGAACTCCTCACGGTCAAGTCCGACGACGTGCAGGGCCGCACGAAGATTTACGAGTCGCTCGTCAAGGGCGACAATACGCTGCAGGCCGGCACGCCGGAATCGTTCAACGTGCTGATCAAGGAAATCCAATCGCTGGGCCTGGATATCAAGCTCCAGAAGCGCGACGCCCTGAGCTACGGCGCCTAACCGTGGCTCGGTTCCCGTTCATCTTTTCAACGAAATTCAGGGAGACACTAAAATGATTCAACCCAACGAGACCGCTTCCGCCGCTGCGCGCAGCGAGGCCCGTGATGCGCTCGGCGATGAAATCGCCGCCTTCGATTGCGTGTCGATCACCGTCGCTTCACCCGACGTCATCCGCAAATGGTCGAAGGGCGAGGTCAAGAATCCCGAGACGATCAACTACCGCACCTTCAAGCCCGAGCCGGGCGGCCTCTTCTGCCAGAAGATCTTCGGCCCGGTGCGCGACTACGAGTGCGCGTGCGGAAAGTACAAGCGGATCAAATACAAGGATGTCGTCTGCGATCGCTGCGGGGTCGAGGTGACCATCGCCCGCGTTCGCCGCGAGCGCATGGGCCACATCGAGCTGGCCGTGCCGGTCGCGCACATCTGGTTCCTCAAGTCGATGCCGAGCCGGCTCGGCCTGCTGCTCGACATGACCGCCCGTTCGCTCGAGCGCGTCATCTACTACGAGAACTACATGGTGATCGATCCGGGCAAGACCCCGCTCGAGCCGCGCCAGCTGCTCACGGATACCGAGTACCGCCAGGCCCTCGACGAATACGGTGACGATTCCTTCGTCGCCAAGATGGGCGCCGAGGCCGTGCGCGACGCGCTGGTCAAGACCGACATGGAGGCGACCGTGGCCGAGCTGCAGGAGCAGATGCGCGCGACGAAATCGAAGCAGATCAAGAAAAAGCTCTCGAAGCGTCTCAAGGTTATCCAGGGCTTCATTCATTCGAAGAGCCGTCCGGAGTGGATGGTTCTCGAGGTGCTGCCCGTCATCCCGCCGGACCTGCGCCCGCTCGTCCCGCTGGAAGGCGGCCGCTTCGCGACCTCCGACCTCAACGATCTCTACCGCCGCGTCATCAACCGCAACAACCGCCTGCGGAACCTGATGCAGTTGAAGACGCCGGATGTGATCATTCACAACGAAAAGCGCATGCTGCAGGAAGCGGTCGACGCGCTCTTCGACAATGGCCGCCACGGCCGTCCGGTCACCGGCGCGGGCAACCGCCCGTTGAAGTCGCTCTCGGACATGCTCAAGGGCAAGCAGGGCCGTTTCCGGCAGAACCTGCTCGGCAAGCGCGTCGATTACTCCGGCCGCTCGGTCATCGTCATCGGTCCCGAGCTCAAGCTGCACCAGTGCGGCCTGCCGAAGAAGATGGCGCTCGTGCTGTTCGAGCCGTTCATCATCCGGCGCCTGAAGGAGCTCGGCTTCGTGCACACCGTCCGCGGCGCGCGCAAGATGATCGAGAAGAAGTCACCGGAAGTCTGGGACATTCTCGAGGAAGTCACCAAGGGCCACCCGGTGCTGCTCAACCGCGCGCCGACGCTGCACCGTCTTTCGATCCAGGCGTTCGAGCCCGTCCTGATCGAGGGCGAGGCCATCCGCATTCACCCGCTCGTCTGCACCGCGTACAACGCGGATTTCGACGGTGACCAGATGGCGGTTCACGTGCCGCTTTCGCTGGAAGCGATCATGGAGTGCAAGCTCCTCATGATGGCGACCTCGAACATCTTCTCGCCCTCGTCCGGCAAGCCGATTCTCACGCCATCCCAGGACATCGTCCTCGGCGCCTACTATCTCACGATCGAGCCGCGCAAGAAGCCGGCCAAGGGCGAGCGCGTGCCGCTCCTCAGCGGCTTGCAGGAAGTGCTGTTCGTCAAGGCGGACGGCGCGCTGAAGATGCACGATTGGGTCGACATTCCGAATCCCGACTACGGCCGCGACACGGTGTTCGGCAACAAGGACAAGCGAATCCTCCGCAGCACGGTCGGGCGCGTCATCTTCAACCAGATCTGGCCGGAAGGCCTCGGTTTCGTGAATTTCCCGGTGCCGAAGGGCAAGCTGGGCGATCTGATCCTGAACACCTATAAACTGGTGGGCAACCAGCACACGGTCGAGATGCTCGACAAGCTGAAGGAGCTCGGTTTCACGACCGCGTTCCAGGCCGGCATCTCGATCGGGATCGACGACATGATCATTCCGGACTCGAAGAAGGAAATCGTCTCCGAGTCGCGCAAGAAGATCGCGGAAGTCGAAGCCCAGTTCAACAAGGGTATCATCACCGACGGCGAGCGCTACAACAAGGTCGTCGACATCTGGACCGGCGCGACCGACAAGATCGCGAAGGAGGTTTTCGCCAAGCTGGAGAACAACGATGGCAAGACCGAGGTGAACCCGGTTTACATCATGATGGACTCCGGTGCCCGCGGTAACAAGCAGCAGGTCCGCCAGCTGTGCGGCACCCGCGGCCTCATGGCCAAGCCCTCCGGCGAAATCATCGAGCGGCCCATCCTGTCCTCGTTCCGCGAGGGCCTGACGGTCCTCGAGTACTTCATCTCGACCCACGGTGCCCGTAAGGGTCTCGCTGATACGGCGCTCAAGACCGCGGATGCCGGCTATCTCACCCGCAAGCTTTGCGACGTGGCGATGGATGTCATCATCGCGGAGGACGACAGCGGTTCGCGCGACGGCGTGTGGAAGAAGGCGATCATGGAAGGCGATGACGAAATCGTCGGCCTGAAGGAGCGCATCATCGGCCGCTTCTCGAGCGACGACGTCATCAACCCGATCAATCCTTCCGAAATCCTCGTCGAAGCCGGCGAGCTGATTACGGAAGAGATGGCGATCAAGATCGACGAACTCGGCATCGAGCGCGTCAAGGTCATGTCGCCCCTCACCTCGACGACGAAGGGCGGCATCGACGCGAAGTCGTATGGCATCAATCCCGCGACCAACAAGGTCGCGAAGATCGGCGATTCCGTCGGCATCATCGCCGCGCAGTCGATCGGCGAGCCCGGTACGCAGCTGACCATGCGCACGTTCCACATCGGTGGCGTCGCCACCGGTGGATTCAAGACGCCGGAAATTCGCATCCGGGCCAGTGGCAGGGTGAAATACCGTGGGCTGCGCCTGGTCGAGACGGCCGACGGCGGCTCGATCGTGCTGAACAAAACGGGTTCGATCCAGATCCTCGACGCCGACGAGAAGGAGCTCGAAGTCTACAACATCGTGGTCGGTTCGTTCCTCCACGTGGGTGACGGCGAGAAGATCGAGAAGGGTGCCGTGCTCGCGCAATGGGATCCCTACAACGTACCGGTCCTCTCCGAAAAGGGTGGCTCGCTCGCGTTCAAGGACATGATCCCTGGCGTCACGGTGAAACGGGAACTCGACGAATCGTCGGGCCGCATCGCCACCGTCGTGATCGAGCACAAGGAAGACCTCAACCCGCAGATCGAAGTGCGTGACGCGAAGAACAAGCCGCTGGCGGCCTATTCGATTCCCGTCGGCGCGCAGATCGCGGTCAACGAGGGCGACACGATTGCCCCCGGTGCGCTGCTCGCCAAGACGCCGCGCCAGGCTTCCAAAACGAAGGACATCACCGGTGGTCTCCCCCGCGTCGCCGAGCTGTTCGAAGCTCGCCGGCCGAAGGAGGCGGCCGAAATGTCGCGCATCGATGGCATCGTTTCGTTCGAGGGCACCGTGCGCGGCAAGCGGAAGCTGGTCGTGAAGAACGACGAGACCGGCCAGGAAGAGGAGCATCTCATTGCGACCGGCAAGCACATCATCGTGCAGCCGGGCGACGTGGTGCACAAGGGCCAGCACCTGACCGAAGGCGCGGCCGATCCGCACGAAATCCTCGAAATCCTCGGGCCGTCGGCGCTCTACGACTTCCTGATTTCGCAGGTGCAGGAAGTGTATCGTCTCCAGGGTGTGACGATTAACGACAAGCATATCGAAATCATCATTCGCCAGATGCTCCGCAAGGTCCGGATCACCGATCCGGGCGACACGGAGAACTTCTGGGGCGAGCAGGTCGATCGGGCCACGTTCCTGGCGGAAAACAAGCGGATCGAGGAAGCGGGCGGCAAACCCGCCGAGGCCGAGCCGATCCTGCTGGGCATCACCAAGGCATCGCTCGAAACCGAGAGCTTCATTTCGGCGGCGAGCTTCCAGGAAACCACGCGCGTCCTCACCGATGCCTCGACGCTCGGCAAAGTCGACCTCCTCAAGGGCTTCAAGGAAAACGTCATCATGGGCCATTTGATTCCGGCGGGCACGGGCCTGCCGAAATACAAGCAGCTCAAGATTACGCTGCCTTTCGGCGCCGAGTTGCCGCCGGAGGAGCCAAAGCCGGCCGAAGCCGCCGCGACGGCGAGCTGAGTTCGCTCGTAATTCCGTTCCGTTTACGCAGCCGCGGACGCAAGTCCGCGGCTGCGTTTTTGTTTGGTCGGGCAGCGTTTTACGTCGGATAGGGGAGTCCCCGGCCACGCGAATTTCGCCTTGTCATCGCCGGGGAGATCTCCCACGGTCTGCATCCCTCCCGCCAAAAATCAGATGTAGAGCCTAGCTCCATCCGGTTTTACGCCCGCTCTTTTGAGCGGGCGTTTTTTTTGGCGGATACGAAATGAGGGTGGGGCCCGCTCTCCGAGCGGGCCTGAGTTGCAACGTGCGATGGAACTCCAGCGCGTCCAGGCGAGCTTGGAACTCAGGCCGGCTCGGAGAGCCGGCCCCACCAATCCGCATGCCGCGCGTCGCGACCGGCTTCCGGAGCGATGAAAATTTTCTGGCCGACAGGCCTTTCATCCTCCCGTGGAAGCCCCAGCAGCTTACGTCGCGAAAAATACCGGCCCCGTGGCCAAATCGCGCTTGCGATCTCGTTCGAGCACCCAACGCTCAACCCTCCTTTTCTGTCAGTACATCGCATTGCCGGCCCGTGCCGACGAATGCTTTTTCAATTCGCGAAACCGCTCTGAAAGCCGGTGTTCGCGAGCCTCACTAGTTTTCGCCAAAAAGTTCTTGCCGGGCTTGCGGCGCGAACTAGCGTTCAAACCTTTTCGCCACTTTTCACTCGCAAGTTTCTCCCTCTCGTATGCCGACCATCAACCAACTCGTGCGCAAAGGCCGCCGCAAGGTGACCGCCAAGTCGAAGTCTCCGGCTTTGGACGGCAACCCCTTCCGCCGCGGCGTGTGCGTGCAGGTCATGACCCGCACGCCCAAGAAGCCGAACTCCGCCATCCGCAAGGTCGCGAAGGTTCGCCTCACGAACGGCAACGAAGTCATCTCCTACATTCCCGACGAGGGCCATAACCTTCAGGAACACTCCATCGTGCTGGTGCGCGGCGGCCGGGTGAAGGACTTGCCCGGCGTTCGTTACCACATTGTGCGCGGCACGCTCGACGCCACCGGCGTCGAGAAACGTCGTCGTTCCCGTTCCAAGTACGGCGTCAAACGCCCGAAGGCCGCCAAGTAAGCCCACTGTTCTTTTCTAAACCGATTTCGCCATGTCACGTCGTCACAGAGCTGAGAAGCGCCAGGTCATCCCGGACATCCGGTACAACAGCCCGCTGGTCGCGCATCTCGTCAATGTCATCATGAAGTGCGGCAAGAAGAACCTTGCCCAGCGCATCGTCTACGGTGCGTTCGAGAAAGTCTCTGAGAAGCTCGAGAAGGGCGATCCGGTTGATCTTTTGCTGGGCGCGCTGGAAAACGCGCGCCCGCGCCTCGAGGTGAAGAGCCGCCGGGTCGGTGGCGCCACCTACCAGGTGCCGGTGGAAATTTCGTTCGAGCGGCAGGAGTCGCTCGCGCTGCGCTGGATCGTCGACGCCGCCACTTCCCGCAAGGGGATTCCGATGCGCGATGCCCTCGCGGCCGAGATCATCGACGCCTACAACAACACGGGCACGGTCGTCAAAAAGAAGGAAGACACTCACAAGATGGCGCAGGCCAATCGCGCCTTCGCCCACCTGCGCTGGTAACCAGTCCGGCCCCATTTAGCCCATGTCTGCTGTAGCTGCACCGGCCATCACTGTCGTCACCGACAAGGCCAAGACCTCCTCCGCCAACGCCAAGGACCGCCCGTTTCCGCTGGAATGGACGCGGAACATCGGCATTGCCGCGCACATCGACGCGGGCAAGACCACGACGACCGAGCGGATCCTGTTTTACTCCGGCGCCGTCCACAAGATGGGCGAGGTTCACGAGGGCACCACGGTGACCGACTGGATGGAGCAGGAGCGCGAGCGCGGCATCACCATCACGGCCGCGGCCATCTCCTGCGCGTGGAATGCGTCCTGTGGTCCCTGGAAGGGGATCAAGCAGCGCATCAATATTATTGATACGCCGGGGCACGTCGACTTCACCGCCGAGGTGGAGCGCTCGCTCCGCGTGCTCGACGGCGCCGTCGCGGTGTTCTGCGCGGTGGCCGGCGTCCAGCCGCAGTCGGAGACCGTCTGGCGTCAGGCCAACAAGTACAAGGTGCCGCGCGTCGCGTTCATCAACAAGATGGATCGCACCGGCGCCGACTTCTTCCGCGCCGTGAGCGAAATGCGCGAGAAGCTCAAGGCCAACGCGCACCCGCTGTTTCTGCCGATCGGCAAGGAAGAGAACTTCCGCGGCGTGATCGACCTGGTCCAGAACCTCGCGTATATTTTCGACGACACGACCGATCCCATGGGGATGAATCCGGTCACCGCCGAGATTCCCGCCGAGTTGCAGGAACAGGCGAAGGAGTACCGCGACAAACTGATCGAGGCGGTTTCGGATTTCGATGATGTCATCGCGGAGAAATACCTGAATGGCGACGAAGTCGGCGTGGATGAGCTGATGCTCGCCGTCCGCAAGGCCACCATCTCGCTGCAGTTCACCGGCGTCATTCCCGGCTCGGCGTTCAAGAAAAAGGGCGTGCAGCGCCTGCTCGATTGCGTCGTGAATTACCTGCCGAGCCCGATCGATGTGCCGCCGATGGTCGGCCAGGATACCGATGGCAAGGACGTGGCCGCGACTGTCGATGACAAGAGCAAGCTCGCGGGTCTCGCGTTCAAGCTCTGGAACGACAAGTTCGTCGGGCGGATCGTGTTCTTTCGCGTTTACACCGGCCAGCTCAAGCGGGGCATGTCGCTTTACAATCCGCGCACCCGGCGCACCGAGCGCGTCTCGCGCCTGGTGCTGATGCGGGCGATGGATCGCGAGGAAATCGACGTGGCCTACGCGGGCGACATCTGCGCGCTCGTGGGCGTGAAAGAGGTGATCACGGGCGACACGTTGTGCGACGAGGATTTCGACATCCGACTCGAGCCGCCGTCGTTCCCCGAGCCCGTCATCTCGATGTCGATCGAGCCGAACTCGAAGGCCGATCAGGAAAAGATGGGCACCGCGCTCCAGCGGCTGGTGGCCGAGGATCCGACGCTGCGCGTGAAGACGGACCCGGACACGGGCCAGACGATTCTCGCCGGCATGGGTGAACTCCACCTCGACATCATCCGCGATCGGATGAAGCGCGAGTTCATGGTGGAGGCCACTTCCGGCAAACCGCAGATCGCGTACCGCGAAACCGTGCTCAAGCACGCCGAGGGCGAGGGCAAGTTCATCCGGCAGTCGGGCGGCAAGGGCCAATACGGCCATGTCCTGATCAAGCTGGAGCCAAACGAGAAGGGCAAAGGCATCGAAGTCATCAACGAAACGGTGGGCGGCTCGATCCCGAAGGAATTCATCAAGCCCTCGACCGAAGGCATCATGGAAGGCTGCAACAACGGCGTGGTCGCCGGCTTCCCGGTCGTCGACGTCATTGTGCGGATCGTGGACGGCTCGTTCCACGAGGTCGACTCGTCGGAAATGGCCTTCAAGATGGCCGGCATCTTCGCGTTCAAGGACGCGATGAAGAAGGCGCACCCCATTCTGCTCGAGCCCATCATGGGCGTCGAAGTCACCACGCCCGAGGACTACCAGGGTGATCTCATCGGCGACATCAATCGCCGCCGCGGCACGATCAACGGCATGGAGAACAAGGCCGGGGCGTGTATCATCGATGCGCGCGTTCCGCTCGAGATGCTGTTCGGCTACATCACGGACATCCGCTCGCTCTCCAAGGGCCGCGCCTCCGCCTCGATCACGCCGTCGCACTTCGAACAGGTGCCCAATTCGCTTCTCGCCAAGATCGTCGAAACCAACGCCAAGGGGCCCGCCCGCACGTAATCCTCCGTTCTTTTTTCGCCATGAAAGGCCAACGAATTCGCATCAAACTCCAGGGCTTCGACTATCGCGTGATCGATCAGTCGGCGCAGGACATCGTCGAAACCGCCAAGCGCTCCGGCGCCCGCGTTTCCGGCCCGATCCCGCTGCCCACCCGGATCGAGAAGCTCTCGGTCAACCGCTCGCCGCACGTCGACAAGAAGTCGATGGAGCAGTTCGAGACGCGCACGCACAAGCGGCTGATCGACATCATCGAGCCGACCGCGCAGACGGTCGACGAGTTGAAGAAGCTCAATCTTCCGTCGGGCGTCGACATCACGATCAACGTCTGAGTTCGCCCACCCTCAACCGCCGTATCCGAAAAATCCGCACCCGGATTTCCTCCATCTACAGTTAGCAGGTTCGCTTGTGTGCCTCTCGGCACCGCCAAGCCTCGCTAAAGTAGGTCCGTCAAACGGAAAACCATCCACCTACCGCTTAGCCTATGATCTCCGAAATTTTAGGTAAGAAACTCGGCATGACGCAGGTCTACGACGCACAGAACGTGCTCGTGCCCGTCACCGTGGTCGAAGCCGGTCCCTGCGCTGTCGTGCAGGTGAAGACCGTCGCGACCGATGGCTACAACGCCGTCCAGATTGGCTTCTCGACCAAGAAGGAGAAGAACACCGCCGCTGGCGAATTCGGCCACGCGAAGAAGGCCGGCCTCGAAGCCGCGCCGCGCGTGCTCGCCGAAGTGCGGCTGAAGGACGCTCCGACCCTCAAGGTCGGCGATGTCGTCAACGCCACCTCGTTCACCGAAGGCCAGCTGGTCGACGTGATTGGCATCACCAAGGGCAAGGGCTTCCAAGGCGTCGTCAAGCGCTGGCGGGTGGCCGGCGGTCCGGCCGCGCACGGCTCGATGTTCCACCGCCGGATCGGTTCGGTCGGTATGCGCCAGACGCCCGGTCGCGTTTGGAAGAACCAGTCGATGCCCGGCCACATGGGCAGCGAGCAGCGCACCGTCCAGAATCTCCGCATCGTGAGAGTAATCGCGGACAAGAATCTGCTGCTGGTCAAGGGCGCGATTCCGGGCGCGAACGGCGATGACGTCATCGTCCGCAGCGCGATCAAGGGCCAGTGGGCCCTGCCCCCGCCGCCCGCGCCCATCGCGGAGGCGAAGAAGGGGGCCGCACCCGCCAAGGCCGCCGCGCCGGCCGCCAAACCCGCCGCCGCGAAACCTGCCGCGGCCCCAGCCAAGAAATAAGGAAACGACCCGACATGAAACTCACCGTTTTTAGTTCCGACGGCAAGACGAGCAGCGAAAAGGATTTCGCGAACATCCCGACCTTCGAAGGCGACAAGGGCCTCCAGGCGGTCAAGGAAGTAATCGTCGCGATCAACGCCAACCACCGCCAGGGCACGCACTCGACGAAGACCCGCGGCGAAGTCCGCGGCGGCGGCAAGAAGCCGTGGCGCCAGAAGGGCACCGGCCGCGCCCGCGCCGGTTCCATCCGCTCCCCCCTGTGGGTCGGGGGTGGCGTCGTGTTCGGCCCGAAGCCGCGCGACTACTCGAAGAAGATCAATGCCAAGGTGAAGCAACTCGCGTTCAGCCGCGCCTTGTTCGACCGCGCGACCGCCGGCGAAATCGCGGTGATCGAGGCGTTCGACCCCAACATCACGAAGACGAAGGCGATCAACGAGGTCGTGGGCCGCATTGCGCCGAAGGGCAAGGTGCTGCTGGTCGACGCGCCGTTCGCGGCCGACACGTCGCGCGCCTCGCGCAATCTCGAGCGCGTGTCGCTGCAGGATGCCGCGAAGCTCAACACCCTGGATCTCGCGCAATACGCCAAGATCATCGTCAGCACCAAGGCGCTCGATGCGATCCTCGCCCGCGTCAACGGAGGGAAGAACTAATGCAAGCCGACAAGATCCTCAAACTCGTCCGCCTCACCGAAAAGTCGAACAAGCTTTCGTCCACGCTCGGCCAATACACATTTGAAGTGTTCGGCCACGCGAACAAGCACCAGATCGCCCAGGCGGTCGAAGAGACGTTCAAGGTGACCGTCCGCCGCGTGAACACCCAGACCTATCGCGGCAAGAACAAGAAGAGCCGCCAGGGCCGTCCGTCCGTTGGTTCCGACTACAAGAAGGCCATCGTGACACTCAAGGCGGGCGACAAAATCGAGCTCGTCTAACGCGCGCTCGCTGCAAACGGAGACAATCCCAAATGGCTATTCACTCATTTCGTCCGCTCACCGCGTCGGGCCGGTTCACCTCGCTGAACAAGACGACCAAGGAGCTATCCAAGAAGCGCCCGGAGCGCGGCCTGACCGAGCACAAGCACAAGAGCGGCGGCCGCAACGTCTATGGCCGCGTGACCTCGCGCCATCGCGGCGGCGGCCACAAGCAGCTCTACCGCATGGTGGATTTCCGTCGCGACATTCTGGATATGCCGGCGCGCGTGCTGGCGCTGGAGTACGATCCGAATCGCTCGGCCAACCTGGCGCTGCTCGCCTATCAGAACGGCGAAAAGCGCTATATCCTCGCGCCGAAGGGCCTGAATGTCGGCGACGCGATCTTCGCGTCCGCGCGGGCGACGACGAACGACTTCAACGTCGGCAACAACTTCCCGCTGGCGATCATCCCGCCGTCGACGCGGCTGCACTGCGTCGAGCTCGTGCCCGGTCGCGGCGCGCAGATTGCGCGTTCCGCTGGCGCCGGCCTCGAGCTGGTGGCGATCGAAGGGGAGAAGGCGACGCTCAAGATGCCGTCCGGTGAGCTGCGGACCGTGAATGCAAAATGCCGCGCCACGATCGGCGAAGTCGGCAACGGTGACCACAATCAGCAGTCGCTCGGCAAGGCCGGCCGCAAGCGCTGGCTCGGCGTGCGCCCGACCGTCCGCGGCATGGCGATGAACCCGGTCGATCACCCGAACGGTGGCGGCCAGGGCAAGTCGAAGGGTGGCGGCGGTCGCCAGCAACTCGTCTCGCCGTGGGGCCAGCTCGCGAAGGGTTTCCCGACCCGCCGCCGTTCGAAGCCCTCGAACGCGCAGATCATCGTCCACCACAACGGCCGCAAGCCGCGCGGGCAGAAGTAAGCCAACTCGCTCACCTTCACTCTTACCGACATGGCACGTTCCATCAAAAAAGGTTTCTTCGTCGACTACCACCTGCTCGAGAAAATCGAGAAGGCGACGAAGGCCGGCGCCAAGAAGCCGATTCAGACCTGGTCCCGCCGCTCGACCATCACGCCCGATTTCGTGGGCCACACGTTCAGCGTGCACAACGGCAAGGCGTTCATCGCCGTGTACGTCACCGAGAACATGGTCGGGCACAAGCTCGGCGAATTCGCCCCCACGCGCATCTTCAAGGCGCACGGTGGCATGACGCGGAAGGAGATTTGACGATGAAGGAGACAGGAGTGAAGGAGTCAGGATTCAGGAGGAATTTGCTCGGCCCGCCGCGAGTTGCGGTGCTCGCCGCGCTTTTTCTCCTGACTCCTGGCTCCTGGCTCCTGACTTCTGCTTCCGCCGCGCCGGTCGCCGCCGTCGCGGCGGTGCAGCCGACGCGCGTGGCCGACCTCGTGCTGCTCAACGGCGGTTTCAACCAGGGCCTGCGGTCCGGCATGATTTGCCGGATCAGTCGCGGCCCGACGGAGGTCGCCGAGGTCCTTCTCGTCGATCTCCGGCCGACCTGCAGCTCCGCGCTGATCCTCAGCATCGCGCCGAAACAGTCCATCCGCGCCGGCGACCTCGCCCGCATCAAGATTCTCAAAAGCTAAACCCAAACGAAAAACAAAAGGGTAGGGCGAGTCGTTCCCGACGAGCCGCTATCGCCGACCAAAAGCTCCGGCCCGCGTCGGAATCATCATACCAACATGGAAGTTCAAGCTCTCACCCGCTACGCGCGGATGTCACCGAAAAAAGTGCGCGAAGTCGCCCGCACGATCCAAGGCCGCAAGGCCGCGGACGCGGTCGACTACTTGACGCTCATTCCGCGCAAGTCGGCGCGCCTCATCGCCAAGACGCTGAAGAGCGCGATCGCGAACGCCGAGAACAACAACAACCTGTCCGCCGACTCGCTGCGCGTGAAGAGCGCGATCATCGAGAACGGTCCCGTGCTCAAACGCTTCAAGGCCGGCGCCCGCGGCACCGCGATGCCCCGTCGCAAGAAGATGTCCCACATCCGCATCATTCTCTCGGACGGCAACTCCAACGAATAATCCACTTCCATGGGCCAAAAAACCAACCCGATCGGTTTCCGTCTCGCCGTCCGCCGCAACTGGCAGTCCCGCTGGTATGCAAACAAGAAGGATTTTCCGAAGCTGCTGCACGAGGATCAGGTGATCCGCGCCAAGCTGATGGAAAAGCTCAAGCAGGCCTCCGTGCCGCGGATCTTCATCGAGCGCGCTTCGAATCGCGTCCGCGTGAAGATCTACACCGCCCGTCCCGGCATCGTCATCGGCCGCAAGGGGCAGGAAATCGAGAAGATCAAGGAGGAGCTCGCGAAGCTCACCGGGAAGGAAATCCTCCTCGACATCCAGGAGGTGAAGAAGCCCGAGATCGAGGCCGCGCTCGTCGCGGAAAACGTCGCGCTGCAGCTCGAGCGCCGCATCGCTTTCCGCCGCGCGATGAAGAAGGCCGTGGAAATGGCCATGGCGCTCGGCGCCGAAGGCATTCGGATCCAGTGCTCCGGCCGCCTCGGCGGCGCGGACATCGCCCGCCGCGAGTGGCAGCGCAAGGGCCGCGTGCCGCTGCACACCCTGCGCGAGAACATCGACTACGGCTTCGCGGAAGCGCTGACCGTGTACGGCAAGATCGGCGTCAAGTGCTGGATCTGCAAAAAAGAAGCCGACAACAACTGATGCTATTTTCGATTCGAGATGCTCGATTTTCGATTGGCGCCGAGCGCCGGAGAATCGAGGTCGGTAATCGAAAATCGAAAATCCCAAATCAAAAATCACCATGGCTCTCGCTCCCGCCCGCACCAAATATCGCAAGTCGCAGAAAGGCTCCCGTTCGGGCAACGCCAAGCGCGGCAACACCCTCGCTTTCGGCGAATTCGGTCTCCAGTCGCTCACCCGCGGCCCGATGACCGGCCAGCAAATCGAGGCGGCCCGCGTCACCATCTCCCGCCACCTGAAGCGCAAGGGCAAGCTCTGGATCCGCGTGTTCCCGCACAAGCCGGTCACGAAAAAACCCGCCGAGGTCCGCATGGGCCAGGGCAAGGGCCCGGTCGAGTTCTACGTCGCGGTGATCAAGCCCGGCGCCGTGCTCTTCGAACTTGCCGGCGTGCCGCTCACCGTCGCCAAGGAGGCGTTCCGCCTCGCTGACGCGAAGCTCCCGTTCCACTGCCGGTTCATCGCCCGCGAAGGCGTCGTCGCCTAACGCCCCCCCAGAAAGCACCGTCATGACTTCGAAAGAAATCCGCGAACTCTCGCCCGGCGAGATCAACACCAAGCTCCGCGAAATCCGCGAGCAGCTCCTCCAGCTCAAGCTGCGCAAGCAGACCGGCCAGGTGGAGAAGACCCACGAGTTGCGCACGCTCCGGAAGGACATCGCGCGGCTCGAGACGATCGGCAACCAGAAGAAGGCCGCCGAAAAGAAGACCGCGCAAGCCGCCTAACCGCATTTTCGATTTTCGATTGGCGATTTTCGAATGAGCCGGGGGGCTCGCGAAGATCGAAGAATCGGAAATCGAAAATCCAAAATCGAAAATCAAAATGTCCACCGCCACTCCCGGCCAGCGCAGCAAGCGCAAAACCCAGATCGGTTTCGTTTCGAGCCGCTCCGGCGACAAATCGATCAAGGTCACCGTCGCCTACAAGACGCCGCACCCGCTTTACCAAAAGGTCGTCAATCGCCAGACCGTCCTTCACGTCCACGACGAGAAGAACGAGACGAAGGTCGGCGATCTCGTCGAGGTGATGGAGACGCGTCCGATCAGCCGGCTCAAGCGCTGGCGCGTGATCAACGTCATCCAGAAGGCCGTCGTGGCCGAAGGCGCCGCCATCAGCGAGGCCGATGTCGCTGCCGCCGTGCCCACGAAGACCACCAAGCACGAGGAAGCCCCCGTGCCGGATCAGGGCAAAGCCTGACCCGCAATAAACGCTCATCCAACCAAGGAGGCCTGCCATGATCCAACTCCGCTCCATCCTCGAAGTCGCCGATAACACCGGTGCGCGCAAAGCTGCGCTCATCCAAGCCATGGGCCAGAAGACCGCCTATGCCCACGTGGGCGACATCGTCACGGTCCATATCAAGGAGAGCACGACTGATGCCACCGTGAAGAAGGGCGAAGTGGCCAAGGCCGTCGTCGTCCGCACCAAGGCGCCCGTGCGCCGGCCGGACGGCAGCTACCTGCGCTTCGATTCCAACGCCATCGTCATCATCGACGCGACCAACAATCCCCGCGGCACCCGCATCTTCGGGCCCGTCGCCCGCGAACTGCGCGCGAAGAACTTCATGAAGATCATCTCGCTCGCCCCGGAGGTGCTCTGAGGCTTCGCCTCCGGGACCAAGGACCAGGGACCAGAGACCAGCGACCTCAACTCGCTTTTCCCCCAGTCCCTTACTCCCTCAATCCCTCACTCCCTTAAAAAATGCAGAAATTTCACGTCAAACGCGGCGACCAGGTCGTCGTTCTCGCCGGCGCCAACAAGGGCAAGTCCGGCAAAGTCCTCGAGATCCTTGCCGCCAAACAGCGCGCGCGCGTCGAGGGCCTCGCCATGATCAAGCGGCATCTGAAGAAGTCGCAGGAACACCCGCAGGGCACCATCGCCGAGCGCGAAGGCTCGATTCACGTCAGCAACCTCATGCTCCAGTCGAACTACGACGCGAGCACGCGCCGGACGAAGAAAACCGCCGCGAAAGCCTGAGCGCGGGGCGGAGGCCGCGGGAACCAACGACCAAATAACCAGGGCCCAACCAGTTCGGACGAGGCGTCCCGCCCTTGATACTTGTTACTTGATACTTGATACTTCCTACTCTGAATTCGGACCTTTTCCCGATCAACATTCATCTCCATCGCCCCGCGGTCGGTAATCGCGGGCAACGCCCATGAGCTACGTTCCATCCCTCAAGAAACTCTACCTCGAGCAGGCCGTGCCTGAGCTCGTGAAGAGCCGCGGCTACAAGAACAAGCACGAGGTGCCGAAGCTGGTGAAGATCAGCATCAACACGGGCATCGACGCCGACGCGGACAAGAATCAGATCGCTGACATCCAGCGCGACATCGCGGCCATCTCCGGGCAGAAACCGGTGCTGGCGAAGTCGCGCAAGGCGATCGCGAACTTCAAGCTGAAGCCCAACCAGATCGTCGGCTGTCACGTCACCCTGCGCGGCGCTTCGATGTGGGAATTCCTGTACCGCCTGATCGCGGTGGCGCTGCCGACGATTCGCGACTTCCGCGGCGTGCAGACGAAGCTCGACGGCCAGGGCAATTACAACCTCGGCGTCACGGACCATACGATCTTTCCGGAAATCAGCGTCGAGAACATCAAGAAGCACATCGGCCTCGACATCACGATCGTGACGACGGCGGCAACCGACGACGAGGCCCGCGAGCTGCTCCGCCTGCTCGGCATGCCGTTCCGTCGCGTCGAAGTGACCGCGCCGAAGCCGCAAGCCGCCTGATGAACTAATTTCGATTTTCGATTTCGGATTTTCGATTCGCCCTCCGCGTTCGAAGCCGAAGTCCGAAAATCCAAAATCGAAAATCTAGAATCGAAAATGCCCAAGACCTCCGCCATCGAGCGCAACAAGAAGCGCATCAAGCTCTCCGCCAAGTTCGCCGCCAAGCGCGCCGAGCTGAAGGCCGTCCTGACGAACCCCGCCACCACCGACGAGGAGTTTTTCGCCGCGCAGAAGAAGCTGCAAAGACTGCCGAAGAACTCTTCGCCCGTGCGCATCCGCAACCGCTGCTCGCTCAGCGGCCGTCCGCGCGGCTACAACCGCAAGTTCGGCGTATCGCGCATCACGTTCCGCGAGCTCGCCCTCTCCGGCAAAATCCCCGGGGTGATCAAATCGTCCTGGTAAGCCCTTTGGCCCACGGGGGTCGGATATGACCCGCGCGGCCGCAACTCAGAAACATCCAACATGACCGATCCGATTAGCGATTTCCTCACGCGCCTCCGCAACGCGGCCAAAGCCCGCCTGGACGACTGCGCCATGCCGCATTCGAACCTCAAGGAGAGCGTCGCCGCGATCCTCAAGACCGAGGGCTACATTGCCGATCACGCCACCGGCACCGACGCGCAGGGCCACAAGACCCTCGTCGTGAAAATGAAGTACGTCGATGGCGCGCCCGCCATCACCGGCCTCACGCGCGTGTCCACGCCCGGCCGCCGGTTGTATTACCGCTACACCGAGATTCCGCGCGTGCTGAACGGCCTCGGGATCGGCATCGTCTCGACCTCGAAGGGTCTGATGAAAGACGCCGACTGCCGCCGCAACAAGGCGGGCGGCGAACTGCTTTGTAACATCTGGTGAGGTTATTTTGGATTTTGGATTCTCGATTTTCGATTGTTGCGCCGAGAGCGCCCGATTGAACGAACGAACCGAAATCCGCTGCCCGAAGTCGAAAATCCCGAATCGAAAATTGAAAATCTCATGAGCCGCATCGGCAAACAACCCGTTTCCATCCCCGACAAGGTCAAGGTCACCGTCACCGGCGGCAAGGTTCTCGTCGAGGGCCCGAAGGGCAAAGTCGAGAAGACTTTCGCCCCCGTCGTCAAAGTCACCGTCGCGGAGAAGGACAAGAAGATCACCTTCGCTCCCACCGAGGAAACGCGCTTCGCCAAGGCCATGTACGGCACGGCGCGTTCGATCGTCGCCGGCATGGTCAAGGGCGTGACGGAGGGCTACTCGAAGGATCTCGAAATCCAGGGGGTCGGTTTCAAGGCGAACCTGAAGGGCAAGCAGCTCGATCTCGCGCTCGGCTACTCGCACCCGATCCTCATGGACATTCCCGAGGGTATCAAGATTACGGTTACCGACCAGACGAAGCTGAAGGTCGAGGGCGCGGACAAGCAGCTCGTCGGCGCCGTCACCGCCGAGATTCGCGGCTACTACCCGCCGGAGCCGTACAAGGGCAAGGGCGTGCGCATCGTCGGCGAGCGCGTTCGCCGCAAGGAAGGCAAGACGGTGGCGTAAGCACGGCTCCGCCGCGCATCTCCAATCGCAAATCCAAAATCTCAAATTCTGTGAACACTGTCACGAAAGCTCGTCTGCTGCAGAACCGCCGCTGGCGGATTCGCAAGAAGGTCAACGGCACCGCCGCGCGTCCGCGCCTGGCGGTCCGTTTCACGACCAAGCACATCTACGCCCAGGCCATCAACGACGACGCCGGCGCCACCCTCGTGTTCCTCTCGAGCCTGGATCCCGAGCTGCGCAAGCAGAAGCTCAAGGCCAACATCGCCAGCGCGAAGGCGCTCGGCGTGGCGTTCGCCGCCAAGGCCAAAGCCGCCGGCATCACCTCGGTCGTCTTCGACCGTTCCGGCGCCCCGTATCACGGCAAAGTCAAACAGTTCGCCGACGCCGCGCGCGAAGGTGGCCTCCAATTCTAAGAACCTGCATGAGCACCGAACCAACTTCCGCGCCTGAACCGACCGCGCCCGCTGCTCCCGCAGCCGCCGCCCCCGTCGCCACCCCCGTCCCAGCCCCCGTCGCCGCCGCCGAGCCGCCGGCGCAGCCCCAGGCGCAGCCGCCAGCGCAACCCCAGGCGCAGCCGCAACGCGAACAGCGCGGCCCGCGCCAGTTCAACCGCGGCCCGAATCGTGGCGGTGGCATGCGCCGCGACGGCCAGCGCCGCGACAACCGCGACAAACCGCAGGAGGGCGATGGCCCGACGATGATCGAGAAGGTCGTCTTCATCAATCGCTGCGCCAAGGTCGTGAAGGGTGGACGCCGCTTCTCCTTCGCCGCCCTCGCCGTCGTCGGCGATGGCAAGGGCAAGGTCGGCATCGGCTACGGCAAGGCCAACGAAGTGCCGGATGCGATCAAGAAGGGCACGGCCAACGCGCACAAGCATCTCGTCAGCGTGAAGCTCAAGGGCGACACGATCCCGCACGATGTGATGGGCGAATACGATGGTGGCCGCGTCATGCTGAAGCCCGCCTCGCCCGGCACCGGTCTGATCGCCGGCGGCGGCGTGCGCGCGGTCCTCGAGGCGGCCGGCGTGAAGAACATCCTCACGAAGTCGATGGGTTCCTCGAACCACATCGCCGTCGTCCACGCGACGCTCAACGGCCTGATGCAACTCCGGCTCGCGGAGAACATCTCCAAGATCCGCGCGACGAGCTGACGCGCGGCGCACCTGAAACTTTCCCAGCCATAATCCGAGTCCCTTCCGGCCGTGCCGGTCGGGGCGCCCAAGAGGAACCAATGAAACTCCACGAACTGAAAAACGTCTCCGGTGCCGTGCACCGCAAGAAGCGCGTTGGCTGCGGTGAAGGCGGCGGCCACGGCAAGACCAGCGGCCGGGGTGGCAAGGGCCAGACCGCGCGCTCCGGCGGCAGCATCCGACCCGGTTTCGAAGGCGGCCAGATGCCGCTCTACCGCAAGTTGCCGCACCGCGGGTTCAATAATTACAACCACCGCACGGAAATCGCAGTGGTGAACGTGGGCGATTTCGCCTCGCTCGATGCGGCGATCACCGAGGTGAACGCGCAGGTGCTCTCCGACCATGGCCTGATTCGCGCCGACGAGGCCGCGGTGAAGATTCTGGGCGACGGCGAGGTCACGCGGGCGTTCAAGGTCACCGCCGCGAAGTTCTCCGAGTCGGCCAAGGCCAAGATCGAAAAAGCCGGCGGTCAGGCCGTGGTCGGCTGATGCCGACCTATTTTCGATTTTCGATTTCCGATTTGCGATTGGTCGTGATTGGTTGATCGGCTCGAAAAATCAAAAATCGAGAATCGAGAATCGAAAATTTCCAAGATGTTTTCCGCCTTCACAAACTCACTGAAGATCCCGGAGCTGCGCTCGCGGATCTTCTACACGCTCTCGCTGCTGTTTGTCTCGCGCGTGGCATCGATCATCCCGCTGCCGGGCATCGATCCCCATCCGCTGCAACGATTCTTCAAGGAGCAGGCGGCGAGTGGCGCCGGCAACCTGATCGGCCTCTACAACATGTTCACCGGCGGCGCGCTCACGAAGGGCGCGATCGCGGCGTTGGGCATCATGCCGTACATCAGTGCCTCGATTATTTTCCAGCTGATGACCGCGGTCGTGCCGGCGCTGAGCCGGTTGCAGCAGGAGGGCGACGTCGGCCGGCAAAAGCTCACCCAGTACACGCGGTACGCCACGGTGCTGATTTGCGTCATTCAAGGCACGCTGCTGCTCCTGGCGCTGCAGAATCCCGGCCAGCTTTTCAGCGGCTACGACATCGCGACGTACGGCCCGATCGTCATCGTCGATCGGTGGAGCTTCCTCGTCACCTCGGTGATCTACATGACCGCTGGCACGATGCTGCTGATGTGGCTCGGTGAGCAGATCACCCAGCGCGGCATTGGCAACGGCGTCTCGCTGCTCATCACCGTGGGCATCCTGGCCGACCTGCCGGGCGCCGCGGCGCAAACCTACAGCATGTTTTTCCGTCCGGTGGGCGCTGGCCAGAGCCTCGGGGTGCCGCAGGCGGCGATCATGGTCGCGTTGTTCATCATCGTCACGATGGGCATCATCGCGGTCGTGCAGGGCCAGCGGAAGATTCCGGTGCAGTACGCCAAGCGCGTCGTCGGCAACAAGGTGATGGGCGGCCAGAGTTCGTTCCTCCCGCTGAAGGTGAACTACTCGGGCGTCATGCCGGTCATCTTCGCCAGCGCGATCCTGCTCTTCCCGCAGCAGATCTTCTCGTGGGTCGGTGCCCACTTCGGGCTCAAGTTCCTGATGGAGTTCTCCGCCAACCTGCTGCGCGGCCACTGGACGTACTACGTGCTGGATTCCACGCTGATTCTGTTCTTCAGCTATTTTTGGGTGTCGGTGATGTTCAAGCCGATTCAGATCGCCGACGATCTGAAGAAGTACGGCGGCTATATTCCCGGCGTGCGTCCCGGTGAGCCGACGGCGCAGTTTCTCGACTTCATCATGACCCGGCTGACGCTGGCCGGTGCGATTTTCCTGACGATGATCGCCATCACTCCCGACGTGCTGCTCTTCGAACTCAATGTCCCGACCCGCATCGCGTATTTCTTCGGTGGGACCGGCATGCTCATCACCGTCGGTGTCATCCTCGACACGATGCGGCAGATCGAAACGTTCCTGCTGCAGCGGCACTACGACGGCTTCCTGAAGAAGGGCCGGATTCGCGCCCGCAGCGCCAACCCGCAACAGGCCGCGATGGGCGAGGCCCTGAGCCACGAAGCCGTGATGAAAATCGCGCTTCCCATGTTGGGCTTGTTGTTGCTGGGCACGAGTATCTGGGCCTACAAGGTCTTTCTGAAATAAGTTCTTTACTCTGGCGGCTGTGGCTGGCATTTCCGATCCCTTTGCGGGTTTTGGCCCTGCCGCCAAAGCCAAGGTGGTTCTCCTCGGTTCATCGGATTCTCATAAAAGCCTGATGGATCGAGTTCGTTCTTTGAATCTAGAGCACGTCTCTCCGCTTTGCCTCAAAGGGCCGGAGATTTCGCGCCGCACGGCTTCGGCTGCTGCGGAGGAAGCCAATCGGCTGGCGCTGATGCGCCGCTGGTTCTTCGCGCGCAAACCTGATGCGGGATTTGTCCTGACCGACTTCCCGGCTACGCTGCTCCAAGCAAAAGTGTTCGACGAATGGCTCGATGCCCGCGACGAGGCGCTTACCGCTGTCGTCGCCGGCTCTGGCTCCAACGAGTCCGTGGTCGAACACTATCGCACGCTCGGCCTGCTGCAAGAGGCCAGCGTACTCGCGCCTTCATGACGATCCCCATCAAGAACAAGGAAGGGATCGCCCGAATGCGCGAGGCGTGCGCCATCGCCGCCACGGTGCTTGAGCAACTCAAGCCGCTGGTGAAACCGGGCGTCACGACGCAAGACTTGGAAGAGGCCGGCCGCGATTGGATCGCCCGACTCGGAGCCCGCAGTGCCTGCTACCTCTATCAGCACGGCAGCCGCCGCTACCCAGCGCACACCTGCATCTCGGTGAACGACGAAGTGGTCCATGGGATCCCCTCGTTCAAACGCGTGCTGCGTGAAGGCGATGTCGTTTCGCTCGACATCGTCGTCTGGCACGACGGCTACGTCGGCGACAACGCCTACACGGTGCCGGTCGGCCCCGTCACGCCGCTCGCGGAGAAACTGCTCCGCGTTTCGCGCGAGGCGTTGGACCTCGGCATCAAGCAGGCGCAGGTTGGCAGTCGCATCGGCGACATCTCGTCCGCCATCCAGCAATACGTCGAAGCCGCCGGTTTCAGCGTGGTGCGCGACATGGTGGGTCACGGCGTGGGTGTCTCGATGCACGAACCGCCCGAAATCCCGAACTTCGGTCGCCGCGGCACGGGGGACAAAATCAAACCCGGGATGACGCTGGCAATCGAACCGATGGTGAACGCCGGCGGCTACAAGACGAAGACGCTCTCCGATGGCTGGACGATTGTGACGGCGGACGGATCGCCTTCCGCCCATTTCGAACATACCGTCCTCACCACCGACCACGGCCCGGAAGTTCTCACCATCGCGCGGCCCGTCGCCTCGGCTCCAGTTTCCTAATCAATTTCACCCTCTCCGTCCCTGCATCAGTTCCTCAGTCCCTTTTAACTACAACCTACCATGCCTCGTCTGCTCGGCGTCGACATTCCCGCGAAGAAGAAAGTCGCGTATTCCCTCCGTTACATCAACGGCATCGGTCCCACGCGGGCCGACCTGCTCGTCAAGGAAGCGGGCCTGAATCCCGACATGCGGGCGCAGGATCTGACCGAGGAGCAGCTGAACAAGATTGTCCACATCATCACCGAGCACAAATGGGTGCTCGAAGGTGACCTCCGCCGCGAAATCGCCAGCAATCTGAAGCGGCTCCAGGCGATCAACTGCTATCGCGGTATCCGCCATCGTCGGGGCCTGCCCGTCCGCGGCCAGCGCACCCGCACGAACGCCCGCAGCCGCAAGGGCCCGCGCAAGACCGTCGGCGTCACCAAGGTGAAGGAAGCCGCCTCCGCCTGAACGGCGTGCGGGGATAAGGGATCAGGGGCACGAGCGAGGGAGGGCAGCAAGCCCCTCGCTCCGCCCTTTGTCCCTCACTCCCTCAGTCTCTCAATTCCTCACTCCCTTTTACCAACATGGCCGAAGAAAAGTCCGCACCCAAGAAAGAGAAGCCCGCGAAGCCCGCCGCTGAAGGCGCCGCTCCTGCGCCCGCCGCCCGTCCCGAGTCCGCCGAACGTGCCGAGAAGAAGGCCAAGGGCGCCAAGGGCGCCGGCGATAAGTCCGCCAAGCCCGCCGCCGAAGGTGGCGCGGCGGGCGGCGCTCCCGCCGGCACCGCCGCGAAGGGTGCCGCCGGCACGCCGGGCGACGCGAAGGCCGCGCCGGCCGGCGAACAGAAGCCGGTCGAAATGGTGCACGGTGTCGCCAAGCAGCCGACGGCGGAAGACCTGCTGAAGGAGGAACTGGGCGCGGTCAAAGTGCGCAAGGCGAAGGGCTCGAAGAACGTCACTTCCGGCGTCGCGAACGTCCTCGCGTCGTTCAACAACACGATCGTCTCGATCACGGACCAGAAGGGTGCGGTCATCGCCTGGTCTTCGGCCGGCAAGTGCAACTTCCGCGGTTCGCGCAAATCGACCGCCTACGCCGCGCAAATCGTCGCGCAGGACGCGGCCCGCAACGCGATGGCGCACGGGTTGAAGGATATTCAGATTCGCGTTTCCGGTCCCGGCCTCGGCCGCGACTCGGCCATTCGCGCGTTGCAGGCCATCGGCCTCGAGATCACCTCGATCATCGACGTCACGCCGATCCCGCACAACGGCTGCCGCCCGCGCAAACGCCGCCGGGTTTAAGTAACAAGTGAGAAGGGCCAAGTAACAAGAGGCTGCTGCTCTTGGCACTTGTCACTTGATACTTGGTACTTCTCCACACCGCTCACTTTCACTCTCACCTTTCACTTTCACCACCATGGCTCGTTACACCGGCCCCACCACACGCATCAGCCGCCGTTTTGGTCAGCACCTCCTCGGCTCGGGCAAGGCGCTCGAGCGCCGCGGGTATCCGCCGGGCCAGCACGGCCCGAAGATGCGCCGCAAGGTTTCCGAATACGCCGTCGGCCTCAACGAAAAGCAGAAGCTCCGTTACATCTACGGGCTGCTCGAGCGCCAGTTCCGGCGCGTGTTCGAGATCGCCAAGAAGGAGCGCGGCGTCACCGGCGAGCGCTTCCTCCAGCTCCTCGAGACCCGGCTCGACAGCACGATTTATCTCCTCGGCCTCGCGAAGAGCCGCGCCGCCGCGCGCCAGTTCGTGAACCACGGCCACATCCGCGTGAACGCCCACAAGGTCGACATCGCCAGCTACAACGTGCAGCCGGGCGACGAGATTGAGGTCAAGAACACGCCGGCCTCCCGCCAGCTCGCCACGCGCTGCCTCGAGGAAAACCGCATCCGCAATGTTCCCGGCTGGCTCACGATGAACCCGGAAACCTTCAAGGCCACTGTCGTGCGTCTCCCGACGCGCGAGGAGATGACCCAGGAAGTCAACGAGCAGCTCATCGTCGAGTTCTACTCCCGCTTCTGAGCCCCGCGGGCTCACCCCGCCGAAGCTCTCCGAGCGAAGGCGGGTCGTCCGCCCTCCGTTTCACCAACCACTCTCTCAACGTCCAACGTCAGAACTCCCCAGCCATGCCAAAACGTCTCGGAAAGTTCGAACTGCCCAGCAAACTCACCAAGGTCGAGGAAGGCGCGACGCCCACCTACGCCAAGTTCATCGCTGAGCCTTTCGAGGCCGGTTACGGCCACACCGTCGGTAATTCGCTCCGCCGCGTACTCCTCAGCTCGATCGAGGGCGCGGCCATCTCGTCCATCAAGATCGACGGCGTTAACCACGAATTCCAATCGATCGACGGCGTCGTCGAGGACGTCACCGACGTCGTGCTCAACCTGAAGAAGATTCTCATCGTCTCGCAGAAACGCGAGACGATCAGCCTGCAGATCAAGGCCACGAAACAGGGCGCGGTCACCGCGGCCGACATCCAGGCCGACGCCAACATCCAGATCGTCAATCCCGACCAGGTCATCTGCACGCTCGACCACAAGAAGAGCTTCGAGGCCGAAATCGAGATCAAGACCGGCCGCGGCTACTGGCCCGGCGAGTCGAACAAGAAGGAGGAGCAGGCCATCGGCGTCATCCCAATCGACTCGCTTTTCTCGCCGGTGAGGCTCGTCAAGTACGCGGTCGAGGCGACGCGCGTCGGCCAGATCACCGATTACGACAAGCTCATCCTCGAAATCTGGACCGATGGTCGCATCACGCCCGACGACTCCCTCAAGCAGGCCGCGTCGATCCTGAAGCACCATCTCGACGTGTTCGATCGCGTCAGCGAGGAAGCCTACGAGTTCGAGAACCAGCAGTCCGAGGTCAGCGAGGAGCAGAACAAGCTCCGCAAGCTGCTCAACATGTCGGTCAACGAAATCGAGCTGTCCGTCCGCGCGGCCAACTGCCTGAACAACGCGAACATCACCACGGTCGGCGAGCTCGCCATGAAGACCGAGCAGGAGATGCTCAAGTACCGCAACTTCGGCAAGAAGTCGCTCAACGAAATCAAGGAGAAGCTCGAAGCGCTCGGCCTTTCGCTCGGCATGAAGTTCGACGAGCGGCTGCTCGATACGAAGAAGGAAGGCTAAGCCCGTTTTCGATTTTCGATTCTGGATTTTCGATTGCTTCGGCGGTCGAAAATCCGGGCCGCCCAGGCCCATCGAAAATCGAGAATCCAAAATCAAAAATTCACTGGCCTCGCGCCGTCCGCTGCCGCCCAACGCTGCGAGCGGAATTGCCGATCGGGGCCGATTAGGAATCACACACCATGCGTCACAATAAACACCACGCTTCTCTCGGGGTCACCCGCGAACATCGCGAGGCGATGCTGTCGAATCTCGCGGCGTCCCTCATCGAGCACGGCCGGATCCAGACCACCCTCACGAAGGCCAAGGCACTGCGTCCCTTCATCGAGAAGATCATCACCAAGGCCAAGCGCGCCGCGGCGAAGACCGAGAAGAAGGACCAGATCCACCTCCGCCGGCTCGCGCTGTCCGACGTCCGTAACGAGGACGCCGTCACCAAGCTGTTCAACGAGACCTACAAGGAGTTCGCGAATCGCAATGGCGGATACACCCGCATCTACAAGCTCGGCGCGCAGCGCCAGAGCGATGCGGCCGAGCTCGCGCTGATCGAATTCGTCAAGGCCGACGACCCGGGCTACAAGAAGTCCAAGGGCCGGAAGTCGGCGAAGGCGAAGCAGGCGGGCGGCAGGGCCAAGGCGCCAAAGGGCGGGCAACCCGCGGCGACCGAGGCCCCCGCGGCGGAAGCCGCGCCGGCCACCGAGGCCCCGAAAACCGATGCCCCGAAGCCCGAGGGCGAAGCCAAAAGCTGAGTCCGCGGCTCGCGCCCAGATTCTCGAACGCGCCGGAGCAATCCGGCGCGTTTTTTGTTTTGGTGGGGCCGGCTCTCCGAGCCGGCCTGAGCTTGGCGAGTGTTCGCGGCTCAAACTCAGGCCGCTTCGGAGAAGCGGCCCCACCGTGAGGCCATGCTCTCGCGAACGCTCGGAGGCTCCAAGACACTGTCCGCCTGTCCAAAGTTGGGCACGCGCTTTCCCCAACCATGGTTTACCTCTGGGCTTTCCTCATCGGCCTCGGCTTCGATCTCGTGCCAGTCATCGGGCCGCCGGTCTGGACCGGGCTGGTGCTGCTGGTGATGAAGTTCGACGCAAACCCGTGGCTCGTGCTCGCGTGCGGCGTGCCCGGCTCCGTGCTCGGCCGGTATCTCCTGAGTCTGTACACGCCATGGCTCTCCCAAAAGGTCATCAAGCAGCGGAAGAACGACGAGATGAAGTTCGTCGGCAATCGCTTGAAGGGAAAACTCTGGCCGAGTTGGACGTTCGTCCTCGTTTACTCGCTCTCGCCGCTGCCGACGACGCCGCTGTTTTCCGCCGCCGGTCTCGCCCGGATTCCCGCGGTGCAGATCATCCCGCCGTTTTTCGTCGGTAAATTCATCAGCGACGCCGTCATGCTTTTCGTCGGCCGCTCCGCCGTCAGCAGCCTGGCCGACCTCGTCCACGGCACGTTTTCGCCCAAGGGGATCATCACCGCGGCCGTGAGCCTTCTGATTATCCTTGGGTTTCTCTTTGTCGATTGGCGCGCGCTGCTCGGCGAAAAGAAGCTGCGGTTCAACCCGCACATCTGGAAATCGCACTGAGAGTTTTCGAATAGCCTCGCGCCGTCGGCCGGGGCACATTGCGGGCGATGTTCGAGTTCACCACCGCCGTCGTGATCTACTGCGTGATCGTCGCAGTGGTTTTTCTTGGGCTGTGGCTGTACTACGATCGGCGCGACCATCGCCGCTTCGAACTCGAGCGACGCAAGACGGTCTTCCACTGCATCCGCTGCGACGCGCTCTACACCGCGCCCACCGGCACCGAGTTGTGGAAGTGCCCGCAGTGCGGCTACGAGAACAGCCGGCTGCGGTTCTGATGCAGCGGCGGTCGCCTTGGGCGGTGGAGCGGCGGTCTATGACCGCCGGCGTGGGGGACCGGCGCGGACACCGCTACACTCGGCGGTCACAGACCGCCGCTACACCGGAAGAGCTTCACCGCACTCGACGCTTTGCCGAAACCGGTTTCAGTCCCCCCATGGAATACCTGGCGGAACTCAAGAACACCATCCGCCGGTTGCACAAATGCGAGGCCTCGCACACGCGGACGGAAATGGTGCGCGAAGTCGTCAACGGCCAGGTGATGTGGGAGGGCAACGTCGAGGTCTTCGCGTTGCTGGGTCACGATAACGCGCTCCGCTGTTACGCTTGGGGCCACCTGCACGAGGATGGCCGGTGGGAGGTGACCACGGTGCTGGCGATCCCGCCCGTCGTATCCGCGCAATCGGCCGTGCTCGCCGCGTTCATAGCGCGGGTAAAAACGCAGCAATCGGAGCCGGAGCCGGAGTAGGGCGGGCTTAAGCCGCTTAAGCCCGCCCTGCTTACAACAGTTCCTCGTCGACCGTGAACGTGAAGGCGCCGTTGCATTCGGTCGAAAACAACTTTTCCAACTCGGCGCGATCCAGCCGAAATGTCCGCCGGTGCGCCGGTAACTTGAACATCTGGGGAAATTCCACCGCCACGCCGACGTCGGGCCGTGTCCCGGCATTCTCGTAGACCTCCAGCCAGCCGCGCATCGCGGACGGCGGGTTCCGGCGGTCGCGCGCAGATTTTACCAGCACGAGTTTGCCCTGCAAGCTTTGGAGATCCGTGACGGTCGTCATGGCGCGACGAGAGACCCGTCCCGACGGCGACGGTTCGCCACCGTTCGCAGCACCGCCTTCAGGCGGAAACAGTTCGCGCGGCCGGCTAAGAGCTCATTTCAAAACCTCCTGGAGCGAACGCACGTCTTGGGTAGCGCGGTCAACCTGACCGCGTTCGGCCCACCGGGGAAGCTCGAGCACGGTCAGATTGACCGTGCTACGGCCGCGTTCGACAGCGAGGTTTTGAAATGAGCTCTAAAGCCGGGACTACAAACCTCGCCACCGGAGCTGCGCTGCTTGCACGCCGCACGTTCCTCCGCCTAGTTGGACGTTCGCGTGTCCACCGCCGAGCCCAAGCCCTACGATCCGTACGAACCCCGCGCGTCGTTCCTCCAGCGCCAGGCGGAGCCGATCGCGGCCGGCGTCGTGTTCGTTTTCACCGTGGTGCTCGCCGTCGGCGCGTTTCCTCCGTTCAAGGCGCCCGAGTTCGCCTATGCGATGCTCGTGCCGGGCGTCTATTGGGCGTACACGCGGCCGCGGCTGAAAATCTATGTCTGGACGCTGTTCGCCGCGCAGGCGGTGACGTGGACCATTCTGCTGTCGTGGCTGCACCACGTCACATGGGGCGGGCTCCTTCTGCTGGGGCCGTTCGTCGGCGCGTGGGTCGGCACGTGGTATCTCGCGGCGTGGTGGACGCTGCCGCGGATTATCGGGAAACCCACGCTCACGCGGTTGTTCGTCGTGCTGGCGCTGGCGGCGGCGTGGGTCGTGATTGAATGGTCGCGCACGTGGCTGCTCGGCGGATTCCCGTGGCTGCCGCTGGCCGCGAGTCAGTGGGAGCGCGCGACCATCCTGCAAATCGCCGCGTACACCGGCGCGTACGGCGTGTCGTTCGTGCTCGTGATGATGAACCTCGGGTTCGGCGCCTACGCCCACCGCCTGTTCCGCGAGGGCGTGACCGGCCTCAACAAACGCAGCCAGGAATTCTTCCTCGCGCTGTTCCTCCTGCTGACGTGCATGAGCGTGCACTTCACGGAAGCGTTCAACCGCCGCGGCTACGCCCAACCGCTCGGGCGGATCGCGTTCGTGCAGCCGTACATCCCGCAGGATGTGAAATGGGATCCGGCGAAGGCGCCCGCGATTCTCGAGGTGCTGCGCGCCGCCACGCTCGATGCGGCGAAATCGAGGCCGGATCTGATCCTCTGGCCCGAAGCGGTTATGCCCATGGCGGTCCAGGCCGATCCCGCGGCGAAGGCGTTCGTTGAGGATGTCGTGAGACGGGCCAACGCACCGCTGCTGCTCGGGTCCATCGCGATTGAGCATCCGCGTACGCCGCAAGAGGAGTGGTTCAACGGCGCGTTCGTCGTCACGCCCACCGAGGGCGTTGCGAAATCTTATTACGCGAAGCGCCAGCTGGTGCCTTTCGGGGAGTTCGTGCCTCTGCGGCCGGTGCTGGGCTGGCTGGGCAAGTTCGTGCCGATCGGCGGGGATTTTTCGCGCGGTCAGGACTCCTCGCCGCTGCTCGTGCCGTTGCGCGAAAAACTCGCCGTGGTCGGCCCGCTCATCTGCTACGAGGACATCTATCCGTCGCTGGCGCGCTACAGTGCGCTCGCGGGCGCGAACGTGCTCGTCGTCGTGACGAACAACGGCTGGTTCGGCGAAGGTGGCGCTGCCTACCAGCACGCGGCCCATTCCGTGCTCCGCGCCGTCGAAACGCGCCGGCCGGTCCTCCGCTGCGGCAACGGCGGGTGGAGCGGCTGGATCGACGAGTACGGCGGAATCCGCAACGTCGTGACCAACGAGCGCGGCACGATTTATTTCCGGGGCACGCGGACGGTCGACGTGACCCGCGACGCCCGCTGGGCCGAGCAGAATTCCGTTTACACCGATTACGGCGATTGGTTCGTGCTCGTGTCGCTTGGACTGGTGACTTTCGGGGCAGCGTTGTTGAAGATCACGGGCGCAGCGCCGCCGTCGGCCGCGACGGTGGAGACAACCTGAGCCGGACGTCGAAAAAAATTCAGAAGGTAGGGCGGGACCGCTGGGCCCGCCGCGGTTTTGCCTCGCCGTAGTGCAGGAAACCACGGCGCGCCCAGCGGTCGCGCCCTACCTTTACCGGCGAGCCGACGGCGCGTCATTTCGTATTGCTGCGTCTGAGTCCGCAGGGCGGAGGCGGGAGCTCGGCTGAGCGCAGCGAGGCCACCCGGCGCCAGACTGTCAGACCTTCGCGCCATTGAACTGCGCGCCGGACGGCGTACCGGTGAAACCACTTCCTCCCCCCAACCCCCCGGTCGCGCGCCGAGCCTCTCGTCGCCGGCATCCCCGTCATGATGAAATTGCGCCATCGTTTCCTTCGCGCGCTGTCGCTGTTCGCGGTTGTCCCTCTCGGTTTCCTGCTGCGTGCGCAGACCGCGCCTGCCCCCGCGCCGACGGCCGCGCAGCTGGCCAAGTACGACACCAACCGCAACGGCCGGCTCGATCCCGACGAACTCGAGACCATGCGGGCCGACGAGGCGCGCACCGCGGCTGCGGTCGGCAAGCCCGCCGCCCCCGGGGCCGATGAGATCATCGCGCTTTCCCCCTTCGAGGTCAGCGCCGCCGAAGACAAGGGCTACGCGGCGGCCAACACCCTTTCGGGCACGCGGCTCAATTCCAGGATCGAGGACATCGCCGGCTCGATTTCCGTGGTGACGAAGCAGCAGCTCGTCGACACCGCCGCGCTCGACATCAACGACATTTTCCTCTTCGAGGTCGGGACCGAGGGCATCGGTCAGTTCACCGACATGACCAGCGACGGCCGTGGCGAGGGCATCTGGGACAACGTCGCGGGCAACCCGACCGGCGCGAACCGAATCCGCGGCCTCGCCGCGGCCAACATCGCGGTCGGCGGTTTCGGCGCGAGCCAGACGATTCCGATCGACACGTACAACATCGATGCGGTGGAGATTTCCCGCGGGCCGAACTCCACGCTCGCGGGCCTCGGCGAAGCCGGCGGCACGGTGAACCTCGTCACCAGTCGCGCCAATCTCACGCGCGCGACCACGCAAGTCGTGGGGCGGGTCGACAGCTTCGGCGGTTTCCGCGCGAGCATGGACATCAACCGCCCGCTCTGGGATCGGAAGGTGGCGCTCCGGGTTTCCGCCGTCTACAACGAGACCGGCTACCGGCGGAAACCCTCGATCGATCGCACCGATCGGCAGCAGATTGCGGTGACGTACCGGCCGTTCAAGCCGACGACGTTCAGCGCGTCATTCGAGCGATTTCATGAGTTTGCCGTGCGCGCCAACTCGATCACCCCGCGCGACAGCATCTCGTTGTGGCGTTCGCGCGGCAGCCCGACGTGGAATCCGATCACGCGCATCGGCACGATCAACGGCGTGCCGCAGCCGGTGGGCACGATTCCCGCGGGACTGGCGGGCGGATTCGGCGCGACGCGCATCCTCGAATTTGTCGACGACCACGCGATTCAGCTGATCACCAAGGCCGCGAATCCCAACAACACGCTCCTCGGTCTCACCACGGCGCAGCAGATGGTTTCGATCAGCAACGAGGCCGCGGCGGGCCCGCTCTATAAAATCTCCGGCACGACAAGCAAGAACGTCTACGACTGGGAATCCGTGAACATGGCCGCGTCGGCCTACCAGGCCCAGAGCGCGAAGATCTTCATCGCCAACCTCGATCAGTCGCTCTTCAACACGCCGCGCAATCGGCTCGACTTCAACCTCGCGTGGCGCCGCGAGGATCAGCGCGACTACCGCCGGCAGTTCATCGGCCAGCTCGATGGCGTCGGCACCACCCTGCAAATCGATCCGAACGAGACGCTGCCCGACGGCCGCCCAAATCCGTTTTTCCTCCGGCCGTTCATCGGCGGCGTCAACCCGCAGGTTTTCCGCAAGCCGGTCTTCAACGACAACTATCGCGCCCAACTCGCCTACCAGCTCGACCTCCGCCGCGAGAGCAACCTGCTTAAGTGGCTCGGCATGCATCGCGTCATCGGCTACGGCGAATACAAGCTGAACCTCAGTGCGCCGCAGAACCTGCGCTACCACGACACGGTGGTCGACAACGTGAATTACCAGCCGGCGATCGCGACTCTCTCGCCGACGACGAACCTGACGAACAACAACGGCGCGCTCATGTACACCCTCTTCTACATGGGCAATCGCGGCGACTACGGGCTCAAGTACGCCAACCCGGGCCCCGTGGCCTACAACGGCAGTTTCCGCGCCTCCTACGTCGGCGCCACCTCCACGGCGTACCGGCTCGATGAGCCCGTGCGCATCGAGGAAGTCTACTTCGCGCTGGATACGCAGAAGAAGAAGGTCCGCACGGAGGGCGGCAGCGTGCAGAGCTTCTTCTTCAACGACCAGGTCGTGACCACGTTTGGCAAGCGTCGCGACCGCGTCGCCACGTCGGCCAATCTCCCCCTCACGCTCAGGAACGGCTTCTTCGACGAGGCCAACCTCTGGAATTTCGGCCGCAACAAGCGCTGGCGCGCCGGCGACACCAATACGGAGGGTGTCGTGGTGAAACCGTTCCGCAGCGTCGGGTTCATTCGCGACGCCGCGGAAAAGGGCACGGGCCTCACGCGCTTCTTTGGCCAGGTCGTGCACGGGTTTAATTTCTACGCCAACAAGTCCGACTCGTTCGCGCCGGCCGACACCGCCTACAACCTGTTCCTGGAGGAACTGCCGAATCCGAGCGGCGAAACGAAGGAGTACGGGTTCAGCGTGCAGATGTTCGACAATCGCTTTGTGGTTCGCGTGTCGCACCAGGAGACCATGCAGCAGGCCTCCCGCGCCGCCACCGGCGTGATCGCGACGCGCGCGCTCGGCCTCGATTTCCACCCCGGCGGTCAGACGCTCTCGTTCAATCTCTATGATGCCGCGACGACGTGGGAGCAGGCGCTGCATCCGAATTACACGCTCGAGCAGGCGCAGGATGCGGCCGCGAAACGGATCGGCTACACGTCAGACTACATCGCCAGCGCCAACAACAAGGTGATTGCCGACGTGAGCGACGCGGTCTCGCGCGGCTGGGAACTCGAGCTCCAGTTCAATCCGACCCGTTACTGGACGCTCCGGGCGACCGGCAACCAGCAGGAGGCGATCGACTCGAACATCTCCAGTTCGATCCAGAAGTTCATCGCCGACCGCCTCCCCATCTGGACGACGGTCAGGATTCCGACGGATCGGCTGCCCGACGGCTCGCAACTGCCCAACGCCGGCGCGCTGTGGTGGGATCTGAACCAGGGCAGCCAGGGCATCCCGTCGAATTACTACAACGTCAACGTGCGCAATGCGCTGCTTCCGCTGATCGCCGGGCAGGGCAAGGCGAAGCCGCAGACGGCGCGGCATGCGTTGAGTTTGGTGACGAACTACCAGCTCGCCGGGCTCAGTTTCGGCGATTCGCATCACTGGCTGAAGAACATGTCGGTCGGCGGATCCTACCGCTGGGCGAGCGCGCGCGCGATCGGCTATCTCGGCGGTCCGCCCGATCCGGACGGCCTGGTCCGCACGCTCGACAAGAACCGGCCGGCGTACGGCAAGCCGCAAAGCAATCTCGACCTGATGCTGAGTTACCGCACGCGACTTTTCCGCGACAAAGTCGCCACGAGGTTCCAGTTGAACATCCGCAATGTGACGGAGAACGGCCGGCTCGAGGGCGTCGCCGTGAATCCCGACGGCCGGCCGTACCAATGGCGGATCATCGACCCGCGGCAGTTCATATTCACGACGACGTTCGATCTGTGAGGTTTTCGCATCGCGAAAACCTGGTTTTTAGGTTTTTGCGGAGCAGAAACCTCGCATGCCCGCCCGCCATTCCGCCGTCGATTTGATCGCGTTCGCTCGCGCGCTGCTCGAGCGCGCCGGGCTCGAAGCGGAGAAATCGTGCGCCGTCGCCGAGATCCTGGTCGAGGGCGATCTTCTCGGGCACACGACGCACGGGCTCGCGCTGTTGCCGGCCTACCTGGCGGAGATTGAGAAAGGCAGCATGACCAAGCGCGGGCAGCCTCGCGTCGTCGGCGACCGGCCGGCGGTCGTGACGTGGGACGCGCAACGGCTGCCCGGCCCGTGGGTCGTCCGGCGTGCGCTCGAACTCGCGATCCCGCGGGCGAAAGAACTCGGCACGTGTTCGGTCGCGATTCGCCGCAGCCATCACCTCGCGTGTCTCGCCGCATATCTTCGGCCCGTCACCGAACAAGGCCTGATGGTGATGCTGACCTGTTCGGATCCGAACGTCTGCAGCGTGGCGCCGTTCGGCGGCCGCCGCGAGGTGTTCACCCCCAATCCCCTGGCGGCGGCGTGGCCGACGGATGGCGAGCCGGTGATCCTCGACGTGTCGATGTCGATCACGACCAACGCGCTGACGAACCGACTGCGAGCGGAAGGCCGGCGATTTCCCGGCGGCTGGGCGCTGGACGCCAATGGTGAACCGACCGACGATCCGGGCGCGTTGTATACGAAACCGCCCGGCACGCTGTTGCCGATGGGCGGGCTTGACCACGGGCACAAGGGCTACGCCTTCGCCCTGCTCGTCGAGGCACTCACCGGCGGGCTGGCCGGCCACGGCCGCGCCGACCCGGGCGAAGGGTGGGGCGCCACCGTGTTCCTGCAGGTGCTCGATCCCGCCGCTTTCGGCGGCGCTGAGGAATTTCGCCGGCAGATGACGCACATCGCCGACACGTGCCGCCAGACGCCGCCACGCCCGGGCATGGAGCGCGTCCGCCTGCCCGGCGAATCCGGTTTGCGGAGACGCGCCGACCAGCTCGCCCACGGCGTCGAGCTGCATGCGAGCATCCTGCCGTCCCTCGTGCCCTGGGCCGAGAAACTGGGCGTAAGGTTGTGCTAGCCGCCGCGCCTGCCTCCCTGCGCCGTGGCGCGGTCAATCTGACCGCGTTCAACACGGGCAGATTGCCCGTGCTACACCGCACGGACAAACTGTCCGTTGGTTTTCGCCGCTGACAATCCGCCTTCTCTAACGCAGAGATTTTCCATGTCTCCCGCCGAACTTCGCCGCGCGCGCAGCGCACTCGATACGTTTACGATCGAAACGCCCTCCTGGGGCTTCGCCGACACGGGCACGCGTTTCGGCAAGTTCTTCCAGGATGCCGCCGCGATCGATCTCGGTGACAAGCTCGCCGACGCCGGTCACGTGCACGCGCTCACCGGCTGCTGCCCGACAGTCGCCGTCCACGTGCTGTGGGACTTCAAGCCGGGCGAAGATCCCAAGGCCGTCGCGCGGCTCGCACGCAAACACGGGGTGAAGATTGGCGCGATCAACCCGAACGTTTTCCAGGACCAGTGCTACAAGTGGGGTTCCTTCGGCCACAGCGACCCGGCGATCCGCGCGCATGCGCTGAAGCATTGCCTCGATTCCATCGAGATCGGCCGGGCGGTGGGCAGCGAGTACCTCTCGCTCTGGTTCGCCGACGGGACGAACTATCCGGGGCAGGGCAGCATCCGCGCGCGCAAGGAAACCTTCGAGGATTGTCTGCGGACGCTGCACAAGAAACTCGGGCCGCGGCAGACGATGCTCGTCGAGTACAAGCCGTTCGAACCGGCGTTCTACGCGACGGATATCGCCGACTGGGGCATGGCGCTGCTGCTCGCGCAGAAGGCCGGCCCGCGCGCCAAGGTGCTGGTCGACACCGGCCACCACTACAGCGCGCAGAACATCGAGCAGATTGTCGCGTGGCTGCTCGATGAGGAGATGCTCGGCGGGTTTCACTTCAACGACCGCCGGTACGCCGACGACGACCTGACGCTCGGCTCGATCGACCCCTATCAGGTTTTCCGCATTTTCCACGAGATCCACTTCTTCGCCGCCGACCGCGGCCGGATGCCGAAGATCGCCTACATGATCGATCAGTCGCACAACGAAAAGCCGAAGATCGAGGCGACGATCCAGACCGTGGTCATGGCCCAGGAGCTCTACGCGAAAGCGGCGTTGGTCGACCACGAGGCGCTGCGGCGGGCGCAGGCCCGGAACAACGTCGTCGACGCCGAGCTGATCCTGAAGCGCGCGTTCTTCTCCGACGTCGCTCCGGCGCTCGCCGGCTGGCGCCGGGCGAACAAGCTACCGCGGGACCCGCTGGCAGAGCATCGACGTTCCGGATACGAGCGAGCTGCCGCGGGTGAACGCAAACGCCGGCGGCAGGAACTCGGAATCGAGTCCGGTGGCAGTTACGCTTGAAGGAAGCAACAGGGAGCAAGTGCCAAGTGCCAAGTAACAAGTAACAAGTACCAAGTAACAAGGACCAAGGACCAAGGGTATCTTGTTACTTGATACTTGTTACTCGTCACTTGTCCCCACCGAGAACTTCATCCGTCGCACGATCCGCGAGAGCAGCCATGGCGCCAGGCGCTTGAGGTAGATGCCGCTGATCTCCCAGCCGCCGACGATCACTTCTTCGCGTCCGCGCGCGATGCCGCGTACGATGGCGGCCGCGCAGCGTTCCGGGGCGATGCCGCTCATGTGCGTGCCGTCGGTGCGGCCGTGTTTTTCTCCATTCGGTCCCACGGCATTGTCGGAGACCGCAGTGCGAACATAGCCCGGGCAGATCAGCGTCACCTTTATGCCCTCGCGCCACAACTCGGCGCGCAGCGAATCGAAATAGCCATGCAGCGCGTGTTTCGCCGCGGCGTAGGTGGAGCGGCCCGGCGTGCCGAGGTAACCCATCACGCTGCTGACGACGGCAATGTGGCCGGCGCGGCGCGCGCGCATCGAGGGCAGCACGGCCTTGGTGAGCGCCACCGGACCAAAGTAATCGATCTCCATCAGCGCGCGTTCGACGTCCGCCCGGGCGTCAACCGCCAGGGCGCGCTGGCTCACCCCGCCGTTGTTGAGCAGAACATCAATTTGGCCGCAGCGCGTGATGACGTCGTTGACGACGCTGGGAAAGGTCTCGGTGCGGGCGAGATCGAGGGGAACGACGTGGTGTTCCCCGGCGCATGCACATGCGCGGCGGACGCGTTCCAGTTCTTCGTCGCGACGACTCGACAGCACGAGTTTCGCCCCGGCCCGGGCAAAGGCATAAGCGCACGCCTCGCCGATGCCGGACGAGGCGCCGGTGATCCAAACGACTTTGCCGGCGAAGCGCACCGCGCCAGCCCAACGGCTTCGGCGCGCGGTCGCAGCCTATTTCTTCTTCTTTTCCTTCTTCCGGTAAAAAGGGTCAGGCGAAATACACGCCACCATTGATGTCCAGCGTGGCACCGGTGATGAATCCGTCGAACTCGCTGGCGAAATACACGGCGGCGCGGGCGACGTCGTCCGCGGTGCCCGCCCGGCCCAGCGGAATCCCGGCGACGGTTTTTTGGGCGGATTCCGCCGTCGTGTGCGTCGCATGGAAGCTCGTGCCGAGAATGAAACCGGGGGCGAGCGCGTTGACGCGAATACCGTGCGGCGCCAGTTCGGTGGCGAGCGCACGCGTGAACGTGAGGATGGCGCCTTTCGCGGTCGCGTAGGCCAGCGAGCCGGCGTGGCCGCCCTTGCGGCCCGCGAGCGACGACAGGTTCACGATGCTCGCGCCGCCGCCGGTTTTCGCCGCCTGGCTCAGGTGCGGCACGGCGGCGCGCGTGATGCGGCGGACGCTGCCGAGATTGAGCGACATCGTCTCGGCCCAGAAATTGTCCTCGGCCTCGAGAAATGTTCGCCGCGCAATCAGCGATCCGGCGTTGTTGACCAGGATGTCGAGACCGCCGAGGCAATCGATGGCGGCGGCGACCACGCGATCGCATTCCTCCGTCTCGGTGAGGTCGGCATGGATCACGCCACAACGCCGGCCGGCTTTCTTTGCGTCGCCCGCCGCGCGGCGTGCCGCCTCCGCGCTGCGGTGGTAGTGCACGAACACGTCGCAGCCCGCGTGCAGCAACTGCTGCGTAATGGCGAGTCCGATGCCTTGCGCCCCGGCGGTGATCAACGCGCGTTTGCCGGCGAGTTTGCTCATGGCACCTGAGTAGCGCAGGCTTTTGGCCGGCCGCAAGCGGAGATGGCGCGGAATGCTATCGCCGGCCCGGCCACGTCTCTGGCCGCTGCCAGAATTCGTCGTCGCGGCCGCCGTAGTATTCCGCGAGCACGGCGTCGATGACGGCACTGGTGCGACGGGCGGTTGCGCCGGTGCTCGGGCACGTGCCGCGACCCAGCAAGTCATCGACGACAGTCTGAATCAGCGGCTGCGCGATGTGCGGCGGCGGATCGAACGTGAATTCCTCCACGGCGCGCGCCGTTTCGAGCCGAACCGGCTCGTGGCCAAAAACCGAAAACGAGATTCGGCCGGCATCACCGCTCAGCGTCATGACATCCTCTTTGGCGTGGCTGGCAAAATTGTACGTGGCCGAGCCGGGCACGCCGTCGGAGGTGCGAAACGAAAGGGCGACCGTGTCCTCCACCTCGTCCGCCGTCGCCAGCCGGGCAGCGTGACCGTGGACCGCCTGCAATGGGCCGCCGTAAAAATCGAGGAGGTCGAGCGCGTGCGATCCGAGGTCGAGCAGGAGCCCGCCGCCCGAAACCACCACGTTGGTGCGCCATTGCGGCTGCGGCGGGCCGCCGTGCGCCACCACCCCCGTTCCGGCGTGACCGAGCGACGCCAGCCGGTGCTGCATCCCGGTCAGCCGGCCGATGGCGCCTTTCGCGAGCAGTTCCTTCACTTTCACGAACCGCGGCAATCCGCGCCGGTAAAAGGCGACAAACAGCTTTTGCCCAGCCGCGGCACCCGCGGCGATCATCGCATCGCATTCGCGAGCGCTCCGCGCCATCGGCTTCTCGACGTACACCGGCTTGCCGGCGGCCGCGGCGAGCTGGACGCCCTCGAGGTGTGAGCCGGGCGGGGTGGCGATGTACACGGCGTCGACCTCGGGATCGTTCACCAGTGCGCGTGCGTCGTCGTACCAGCGTGGCACGCCGTGCCGGCGTGCGAAGTCCGCCGCAAGGGCGCCATTCCGCCGCATGACGGCGACGAGCTTCGAGCCGCGTGCCCTTTGGAGGCCGGGGCCGCTCTTCACCTCGCACACGTCGCCGCAACCGAGAATGCCCCAGTGGATGGTGTCGCGAGCGGACGAGGAAGCCATTGCGACGACGCAATGGAAATCGTGCGCGAAGCGCAAGCGGCCGCTTGGCGATCGCCGCGTTCCGAGGCCGACCTTGCCGCCGGTCAGCCCAGGCGCTTGGCTCGCCCGCGTGAAATCATTCCGCAAGGAGCTGTGGTTCGAGGTCCCGGCACGACGGGCCTTGATCAACATCACCCCCAAAGTCGTGGAGGCACTGCGGGAAAGCGGTGTCCGGGAAGGTCTGTGCCTCGTGAATGCGATGCATATTACGTCTTCGGTGTTCATCAACGACGACGAGTCGGGCCTCCACGCGGATTACGAGCGCTGGCTGGAGAAACTCGCTCCGGAAAAACCGACGGCCGCCTATGACCACAACCGCACCGGTGAGGACAACGCCGATGCGCACTTGAAGCGCACGATAATGGGGCGCGAGGTCGTCGTGGCGATCACCGCAGGGCAACTCGACTTCGGGCCCTGGGAACGGATTTTCTATGGTGAATTCGACGGCCGGCGACGGAAGCGGGTGCTCGTGAAGATCATTGGAGCGTAGCGCGACCGTGTTGCTGTATCAGCGGATGACGGCGCGCCTGGTTTCCCATGTGGCTGGCCTGCCCGCGGCTCGAGTCAGTCTCCGTGACGGCAAATGCGTTGTCGAAGATGAACGGGCCCGAAAAGCTGTTGGCGTACGCAGCAAGAACGATGGCCAGGACCAGCCACCCTGCCGGTGCAAAACGACCAGGAGCGAATCGCGATGTTCTCGGCGCACAACACGGACTTAGGTGATGGTTGGGAGCGGGAGAGCGAAAACAGCGACCATTTCCGCACGATCTCCGAGCCGCGCGCTTACCCGTTCGCAGTGAACGTCATCTTTTATTCGATGACGCTTGAACGGGGAAGGTGGACGGCGATTTCCGGGCGCCGTTTGGCCGCGCGGTAAGAATCCGTCCGCCCATTCGACTAGCTCCGGGCCCCGAGCCCGCCGAGGGGGAGGTCGCGTTCCACCCCCTGATCAACGCACGATTGGCGAAATCTCCGTTCTCTCGAAAATTTAGCTCCGCGGGATTGACCTCCGAAGGCTCCCCTGAAGTAATCTCATCCGATTCTTTTCCTCGTTACCTGCGTCAGGCCCTCGCGCCTGTGGCCGATAATCAACCAACCATCCCCCCTGAGTTACGCCTTATGAAACAGAACTGGACCCGGAAAGAGTTCCTGAAAACTTCGCTGCTCGGCGGCGGTGCCGCCCTCATTATTGGGCGCACGCGCATCTACGGCGCGACCGCTCCGGTCGCAGGCAGCGCGAATGGCGACGTCCGAATCGGCGTCGCTGGCATCAATCAACAAGGCGCGAGCCACATGCGCGATTATCTCACGGGCAAGATCAAGGGTGCCCGGTTGGTCGCAATCTGCGACGTCGATGACGCCGTGCTCACCAAGCGGAAGGCCGAGTGCAACAAGGAAGGCAACGACGTTGCCACGTATCGCGATGTCCGAAAGATGCTCGACGACAAGAACGTCGACGCCGTGGTGTTCGCGCCGCCGAATCACTGGCACTCGCTGATGACGATTTGGGCGCTGCAGGCGGGCAAGGACGTGTATGTGGAGAAGCCGCTTTCGCACAATGTGTGGGAGGGACGCCAGGTCGTCGAGGCCGCGAGGAAATACACGAAGAACATCGCGTATTGCGGCACGCAGAATCGCTCGTCGGAAGACATCATCGACGCGATGGCGTACGTGAATTCGGGCCAGATTGGAAAAATCGCCTGGGTCCGCGGGCTTTGCTACAAGCCGCGCGACAGCATCGGCAAGACGACCGGCTCGCAGCAGGTCCCCAGCTCGATCGATTACGATCTCTGGTCGGGTCCCGCGCCTCTGGTTCCACCGCATCGCAATTCGCCGAAGTACGGCCCGGTGCATTATGACTGGCACTGGTTCTGGAACTACGGTGGTGGCGACATCACCAACCAGGGCATCCACCAGATGGACGTTGCCCGCTGGTTCCTCGGAGAGAAGGGGCTGCCGCCGACGGTGATGAGCTTTGGCGGTCGCTTCGGCTACCAGGACGATGCCGAGACCCCGAACACGCTCGTGTCGGTCTTCGGTTTCAAGAAGGCTCCGTTGATCTTCGAAGTCCGCGGCCTCCCAATGAAAGCTGGCATGCGTGCGATGGACAAGTTCAAGGGCACCGATGTCGGGGTGGTCGTGCAGTGCGAAAACGGCTACGTCACGGTCGGCTCGAACGGCGGCGCGGTGGTGTACGACAACCAGAACAAGGTGCTGCAGAAGTTCGCCAAGAACACGCTCGGCCAGCACCGCCAGAACTACATCAAGGCGATTCACGCCCGCAAGGTCACGAATGCGCCGGTCGAGGAGATCCACTACTCGTCCTCGCTCTGCCACCTCGGCAATCTCTCCTACCTCGTCGGCAGCGAAAAATCGAACAAGGAGCTGGCTGACGCGGTCAAGTCGGATGCGGCCACCAAGGACTCGTATGCCCGCGTCATGGATCACCTGAAGGCGAACAACGTGGATATCGAGAAGACGAAGACGGTCGTTGGGCCGCTCCTGAAGATCGACGCCACGAAGGAAATGTTCACCGGCGGCGAGAAGACGATCGTGGATGCCGCGAACAAGCACCCGCTGCGGAAGCGCACGGGCCGCGCGCCGTACACGATTCCCGAATTCAAGAGCAGCACGGTCGCTGCCTCCTGAGCGCCGAACGCGAACTCTGGGACACTCTCGAGCCCCGCACGAAAGTGCGGGGCTTTTTTCATGTGGGTACGATGCACACACCCCGGCGCTGCGCGCCACCCCTCTTGCTAGAGGGGATTTTCAAGACGGAGTGAGCTTCTTGATTCCCCTCTAGAAAGAGGGGTGCCCGAAGGGCGGGGTGTGTAGATTGGAACTCACTCCGCCTTCTTCTTCCCGCCCTTCTTCTTCGGCACCGCGCCTGCCTCGGGGCCATCACGCGCGACGTCGGTGAACGGCGGCGAATCGAAGGTCTTGCCGTCGCCGGTCACGCGCGGATCCTTCGCGTCGGTCAGCCGCTGCATCAGCGCGGCCGCCAACTCGGACTTGGTCTTCGCGTACGCGGCGTCGTCGGCGACGTTCTTCACTTGATCGGGATCCTTGCGCACGTCGTACAACTCCTCGGGCGGCCGCTTGCCGAAGGCGTGCTCGTAGTACCACTTGTACTTCGCGTCGTCGCGGTGGGCGACGAGCCACTCTTTGGTCGGACTGCCGTCCATGTCGGCGAAACCCACCCGCGTGTCCTCCGTCAGGGTGTGACTCGTCACTGCCTCCGGCGCCAGCGCGCCTTTCACATCGCCCATCGGCATCCGGTCCGGCGCAAAGTTGCGGATGTAGACAAAGTCCTTCGTGCGGTAGGCGCGCATCGGGTAGGGCAGGTTGCCCTCGCGCGCGACGTCGACGTGCCGCTCGCGGCCGGTGATGACCCAAGTGCGATCGGCGTCGACCTGGCCGCTGCGACCGGACTTCAACAGCGAGACGAGTGAGCGCCCATAGAGACCTTCCGGAATTTTCGCGCCGCCGACCTCCATGAACGTCGGCGCCAGATCCGGCAACCGGACAAAGTCGTCGACAATCCGTCCGCCCTTCACGCCCGGCACTTTAATCAGCAGCGCCACGGCGACACCGTGATCATAGAGGTTGCACTTGCCGGACGGCACGCCCGGCATGCCGTGATCGCCGCTGACGACAATCAGCGTGTTCGCCGCATCGCCGCTCTTCTCAAGTCGCTCGAGCAGAACGCCGAGCTCGGCGTCCACCGCCTGCGACTCGCCGAGGTAGTCGGCGACATCCTCGCGCACCTCGGGCACGTCGGGGAGAAATGCCGGCAATTTCCCCTTGAGCGATTCCGGCTCGATGCCCCACAGCGTCTTGCCGGAGCCTTTGATGTATTTGCGGTGCGTGGTGGTCGTACCGAAGAAGTACAGCCAGGGCTTTCCGGGTTTTCGGTCAGCGAGGAACTGGTCGAAGTTTTTCCGCACTTGATCGAGAATCTCCTCGCGGGCGGCGGCGACGCTCAGGCCGCGTTCCATCCGGGCGTACGATTCCTCGGACCAGTTGTTCGGCGCCCGGCCCGCCTTCTCGTACGCGTACTGCTGCCGGCCGAACGGCGCGTCGGCAGGCGTGCCGGGGCTCCACACCTTGTAGCTCTTGCCGATGTGATAGCCGGCGTCACGCAACAGCAGCGGAAACGAGGGAATCGACTCGTCCCAAATCGCGCCCCGCAGGATCGCGCCGCGGCCGGTGTTGAAGAAATACCGGCCGGACATCAGCGAGCTGCGGCACGGCGTGCAGCTCGGCGCGTTGACGAACGCATTGCGAAACAAGGTGCCCTCGCGCGCCACGCGGTCCACGCTCGGCGTCTTGATCACGTCGTTCAACGTCGGTCGGCCGTCGAGCCCCTTGTAGCAGCTGGCGTAGCGGCCCCAATCGTCGGCGAACAGGAAGAGGATGTTCCAGCGCGGCGCAGCGGTGTCCGCGGCGGCAACACGAGTGACCAGCGAGCAAAGCGCGAGAGTGACGACCAGAAGGGGAGAGCGACGCATAAGTGAATCGGGTTTGAAGCGGCGGGATGATTCCCGTCTGACCGGCGGCATGCAACATCGGGCTGTGGCGTGGGCTACGGCCCATTTCCGCGTAGCCACGAGCGTGAGCGAGTGGTAGTGGTTCGCCCGCTCACGCTCGTGGCTACCAGCGCTCCCTCCATGACTGCGATTTCTGGCAAAACATCATCCGCGTTCCTGTTGATCGTCGCACTGCCGCTCGCCGCCGCCGGTTCCTCCTTCGAGCGCGCCGCCGAGAACGCCCGCGTCGCCAACGAAGGCTTCGCCCGCTGCCAGCGTTTTCTCCACGCCTGGATGCGCGCGGCCGAGCCGACCACGGGGCTGATCCCGCGCAACCTCTTCGACAGTCCGTATTGGAACGGCAAGGACAGCGCGGCTGACAACTACCCGTTCATGGTCCTGAGCGCGCACTTCACCGATCGCGCCGCGTTCGATGGGCCGATGCGCCGGATGCTCGAGACCGAAGCGAGGCTCACGACGCGGCCCGGCTGGTTGCGGCTGACGGACGATTACAGCCTGAAGGGCACGCCCGGCCTGCGGCAGCCGGCGCCCAACGCGGAGCGGATCATCTTCAATTCCGCGGAGTACGTGAAGGACGGGTTGCTGGCGCTCACGGAGTGGCTGGGCCCGAGCCCCTGGAGCGAGCGGATGTTTGCGCTGGTCGACGATTCATTTGCGCTTGCGGCGGTCGAAACGCCGTTTGGCCGGGTTCCGCTGGCCGGCCTCGACAAGCAGGTCGGTGTGGAAGTGAGCGGCGATTACCTCCAGGCGCTGGCGCGGATTTACTGGATGAGCGGCCGACAGGAGAAATACCTCGAATGGGGCGCGCGGCTCGGCGACCTGTATTTGTTGCCCGCCGGAAGACACCACCCGACACGCGATTTCAAGGCGCTGCGGCTGCGTGACCACGGCTGCGAGATCATCAGCGGGCTGTGCGAGTTGTACGCGAGCGTGGCCCTCGCGGCGAAGCTCCCGGGCGGTGAACGGTGGGCGAAGAAGAAGGCCGAGTACCAGCCGCACATTCACGAACTGCTCGATCGCGTGCTCACGGTGGGCCGCAACGAGGATGGTCTGCTGTACAACGAGGTGAATCCGCAAACCGGCGCAATCACCGACCGCAAGGTATCCGACTCGTGGGGCTACGTCTTCGACGCGTACTACACGGTGTTCCTGATTGACGGCACGGCGGCCTATCGCGAGGCGGCGTTGAAACCGCTGGGCGCGCTCGACGCGAAATACCGGCACTTCAACTGGGAGCCGCGCAACGACCCGACCATGCCGAATGGCAGCATGGATGGCTATGCCGACTCGCTCGAGAGCGCGCTGAATCTCTGCAACCGTGCGATGGACGATCCGCGGGCGAAATCGGCGCTCGCCTGGCTCGATCACGAAATCCGCGAGCTGTGGTCGCGCCAGCAACCCGACGGGCTGATCGAGAAATGGCACGGCGATGGCAACTTCGCGCGAACGACGATCATGTACTGCCTGTGGAAAACACAGGGCACGTCCGTGCAGCCGTGGCGCGAGGATGTGCGGGTCGGCGCCGTGCGCGACGGCGACCAACTCGCAGTCGTCGTGTCGGCGGACAAAGCCTGGAGCGGAAAGCTGCTGTTCGATCATCCGCGCCACGCGGACAATCTCCGGCTGCCGATCGACTGGCCGCGGATCAACCAGTTTCCCGAATGGTTTGTCGTGCCCGAGGGCGAGAGGTACGCGGTGCGCGATGTGCGCACGGGCATGACCCAATCGAAGACCGCGGCCGAGTTACGTGCGGGCTTGGCGGTGAACGTGCAAGCGGGTGGAGAGGTGCGGTGGGAGATAGTGTCGGGACGATAGTTGACCTGAAAAAACACACCCCGCCCTTCCTCCTTCGCCAAGGCCACGGCGGACAAGTCGGGCACCCCTCTTGCTAGAGGGGATTCAAGACTGAACCCCTTTCTTGAAAATCCCCTCCAGCAAGAGGGGTGGCGTTCTGCTGGCCAGCAGAACACCGGGGGTGTGTGGTTACACGCACGCGAGGCACGCGCCACCCCTTCGCCGCGCCGGATCCTCCGCTGCGCGTTTCCACCTACCGTCGCGCCACCGTCAGCCGCAGTTGCTGCACGCGGGGCGTCTGCTCGGGCGTGAGCGTGAAGAACACGTCCACGCGGCCTTTCTCGCCGATCAGGGGAAACGTGCCGCGGAGCTGATTTTCGGGCACGACTTCGCCGACGGACTTCACGCGGCCGATCCGCTCGAGCGTTTCGCGCGATTGCTTCCGCCACGCCTCGCGCGAACGATCGAGGAAGAAGTTCTCCGCCAAAATGGCGTCCGCCACGGACGGCTCCCACGACTGCAAAAGGTCCGCCAGTTGTTGGCTGCGCTGCGTGAGAAGGGCCGAAGGCGGCAACCCGCGGCGCGGCAGCCGCGCCTTCTCGATCAGCAGCGCGGCGGCCTTCGCATTCGGCGCACCGGTCCCCGCGTAGGTGAGGTTGGCGAACGAGATGATCGCGACGCCGTGCTCCGGATAAAACCGGTAGTTGCTGCCGAAGCCCGGCAGCCCGCCGCTGTGCGCAACGCGCATGACGCCCTGGTGGTCGATGGTGCAGCCGAGCCCGTAGCCGTAGCCGCTGGCCTGCGGGACCGACTCGCCGCCAAGGCTCTTTTCGAGGGAGACGCCGGTGAACTCGGCCATCTTGTGCATTTCGCGCAGGGAGGCGCGCGCCGCGACGGGCGATTCGGCGTCGTCCCGCGGCGGCCACGCCGACAGGTGGAAGCTCACGTACCGCGCGAAATCGTTCAGCGTGGTGAGCAGTCCGCCCATCGCGCCGTACGTGCCATCGTGCAGGAGCGGCTCGGGCCGCCACGCATTGTCTTCCCAGCGATAGCCGAGGGCGAGTTTGTCCGGCGGCACATCGGCATATTCCCAGCGCGTGTCCTTCAGGCCGAGGGGTCGGAGGATTTCGCGCGTGATGAACGCCTGGTACGATTCGCCGGTGACGCGCGCGACGATTTGCCCGAGCAGCGCGAACGCGAGGTTGCTGTACTCGAACGCGACCCCGGGCGCATTCGCAAGCGAAACGCCGCGGCTCACGAAGGCCGAGAAGTCCTTCACGCTGACGGCGAGTTGGCGGTCGCCCCACGGATTGTCCTCCGGGAATCCCGGCGTCATCGTCAGCAGGTGCCGGATCGTAATCGCCGGTGAGTCCCGGGTGAGCGCCGCCACGGCACGAAATTCCGGCAGGAACTTCCCGACGGAATCCTGCAGCGAAAGTTTGCCCGCGTCGCGCAGCTTGAGCACGGCGAGCGCGGTGAAGCTTTTCGACATCGACGCGATCCGGAAGCGCGTGTCCGCATTGGCGGGTATTTTTCGCTCGACGTTGGCGAACCCGGTCGCACCTGCGTGGACGAGGTCACCGTCGAGCACGATGCCCCAAACCAGCCCCGGGGTATGCCGCTCGGCGGCGAACGTCTTGAACACCTGGTCAATCTCGCTGGTGACCGCGCGGACATGGTCGCGGCGCTGGGCGGGGGTTTCGATGAACTGCGGAGCGACGTAACGCTGCGGCACGGTGGACGCTGCCGCCGCGACGGCGAGAAGCGCGAAGACAAGGAGGCGTTTCATGGGGGCGCTCCCAGAGTAGAACTCGCCCCCGCGGTGCGGAAGCATTTTGCTGCGTCCATGCAGAAGATCGCCCGCCCGCTACTGGCTGCATTTGCGCTTACGGTCGTTCTCGGCTCCGCGGCCGACGACCCGACGTCGTTGGCGAAAGTCCACGCGCTGAAAGTGACGCTGTTATCCACCATGCTCGCCGATGGAGACGAGCTCGGTGAGTGGGGATTCGCCGCGCTGGTCGAGGCCGACGGCCACCGGCTGTTGTTCGACACCGGCGCCAGGACCGACGTGGTGCTGAAGAACGCGCAGACGCTGAAGCTCGATCTCACGACCGTGCCCGATGTCGTGTTGAGCCACTGGCACGGCGACCATGTCGGCGGCTTCCTGACGTTGCGGCGGTCGGTGCGCGGCCGCGCCGCCGCGGCGCTCGCGCGCACGCACGTCGGCGCCGGAATTTTCCAATCGCGGAGCGGCGGGCCGCCCGGCGTCGATATCAATCCGATGGTGCAGATCAAGCCGCAGTACGAGGAGACCGGCGGCGCCTTTGTCGTGCACACGAAACCGGCGCAATTGTTTCCCGGCGTCTGGCTGACCGGGCCGGTGCCGCGCAAATATCCCGAACGGAACTGGAGCGGCCGCGCGCAGATCCGAACCGAGCGCGGCTGGGCCGAGGATACCGTGCCCGACGATATGGCGCTCGTGGTCGATACCGAGCAGGGGCTGGTAATCGTGACCGGCTGCGGCCATGCCGGCGTGATCAACCTCGTCGAGCACGCGCGTGGTTTCGTGCGGGCGGCGCCGCTCCACGCCTTGATTGGCGGCATTCACCTGTTCAACGCGAGCGACGAGACGCTGGCGTGGACCGCCGGCAAGCTGCGCGAGTTTGGCACGCAGAACTTCATCGGGGCGCACTGCACGGGGATCGAAACGGTGTATCGGTTTCGGGGCGACCTCGCGCTCGACCGGGCCCACTGCGTCGTCGGCGCGGTCGGCCAGATCTTCGAACTCGGCCGCGGAATCGATCCGCGGCAGATTGCGCGGTAGCGCTACAGTTTCGCTCCGCCGCCGAGTTTCTCCCACAGGAACGCGTACGTGCGTGCGAGCCGCGTCGCGAGCTGCTCGTTGGTCACGCTGCCGTGGTGTCCGCCCTCCGTGTTCTCGTAGTAATCGGCGGCGTAGCCGAGCGCCTCCATCTTCGCCATCATCTTTCGCGCGTGCCCCGGATGCACGCGGTCGTCGCGGGTCGACGTGTAGAAGAGGATCGGCGGCAGCTTCAATCCGGCCCGCAACTGCTGGTACGGCGAATACTGGCTGAGGAAGGCCCACTCGTCCGGTGTGTCCGGATTGCCGTATTCGGCCATCCAGCTCGCTCCGGCCAGCAGCCGGTGATAACGCTGCATGTCGGCGAGCGGATTGCCGCAGACGACCGCGCCGTACAATTCGGGATGCCGCAGCATCGTCGCCGCGACGAGCAGCCCGCCGTTGCTCCGGCCCTCGATGCCGAGCCGCGGCGGCGACGTGATTTTGCGGGCCGCCAAGTCGCGCGCCACCGCCTCGAAATCCTCGAAGCACTTGAAGTGATTTTCCTTCAGCACCGAGGTGTGCCATGGCGGCCCGAACTCGCCGCCGCCGCGAATGTTCGCCAGCACGAATACGCCGCCGCGCTCGAGCCACAGCTTGCCGTAGGCGCCGTGCAGATCCTCGTACGAACCGGAATACGACGGCGTGAGCGCGTTCTCGAACCCGCCGTACGAAAACATCCACGCCGGGTTCGTGCCGTCGTAGCGCAACGTCTTGGGCGCGACGACGAAGTAGGGGATCCGCGTGCCGTCGGTGGAAGTCGTCCAGAGTTGTTGCACGGCAAACCGGCTGCCATCGAACGTCGGCTCCTGCATTTTCAGTTTCTCGACCGCGGTCTGGTTCGCGGCGACGCGGTGCAGCGTCGGCGGCGTGACGAACGACTCGTAGTTCACCCAAGCCTCGCCGGCATCGTCGTCGGTGCTCGCCACTTTGACGGCGCCATTGTCGGGAAATGGAATCGGCGTGCGCGTCCACTCGCGGGCGGACGTGCGTTGCACGCGCAAGAGCCGTCCGCGCACGTTGTCGAGGATCGTCACGAGCAGCGCGTCAGGCAGCGCGTCCACGCCGCGCACGACGACATGGTCCGCGCTCGCGACGACGAGTTCGACCGCCGGCGCGGTGCCGCCGAGCGCGTGCGGATCGGCGAGGACAACGGAGCCCGCCGCGAAGGTCCTCCCGTCGATGTTCCAGTCGTCCTTCAACCACACGACCAGCCTGCCGCGGAACGCTTCGGCCACGCTCGCGGTCGCGGGCAGCGCGAGTTCATGGAACTCGGCGCCGCGGAGCTGGAAATACTTCGAGGTCCAGAACGTGACCTGTTCGCGCACCAGGTCGATTGCCTCGGCGCCCTTGCCCCAGTGATGCGCCCGCACGCTCACCGATTTCGCGTCGGCGGTGTGCAGCGTCTGCGCTGCGCTCACGGGCGTACCGCGTCGCCAGAGTTTCAGGACGCGCGGATAGCCCGACGGCGTCAACGTGCCGGGGCCGAAATCCGTGGCGACGAAGAGCGTGTCCGCGTCGCGCCACGCCGCGCTCGACTTGGCCGTCGGCAGAACGAACCCGTCGGCGACGAAGGCAAGCGTCTGCGGATCGAATTCCCGCACCTCCACCGCGTCGCCGCCGCCGGGCGAAAGCCGGATGAGGCACCGGCGTTGATCCTCGCGCCGCCACACCGCGCCGCCGAACGCCCAAGCCTTGCCTTCGCGGCGGCCGAGGTCGTCGACGTCGAGCACGGTTTCCCATTTCGGGTTATCGCGGCGAAATTCCGCCAGCGTGGTTCGCCGATACAGGCCGCGCGGGTGCTCCGCGTCCTGCCAGAAGTTATACAGAAATTCTCCGTGCGGATCGATGTCGGGAATCCGCGACTTCGAGTCCAATACCGCGAGCGCGTCGCGATACAATCCCGCGTACTCCGGCCGCGCCGTCAGCCGTCGCGCGGTGATCTCGTTGCGTTCCTTGACCCACGCGAGGGCTTTTGCCCCTTCGATGTCCTCGAGCCAGAGGTAGGGATCACTCGTCGACGCAACCGGGTCGGCCGCAATGGCTGGCGCGACGATGGCAAGTGGGGCGAGCAGCCGCAAAATCCGCATGCACCGACACAATTCCGCGCATTGGCCGAGCGCAAGCGACGTGAAAACCGGCGCGACGATCTTGTACACACCCCGCCCTGGCGGGCACCCCTCTTTTTAGAGGGGATGCAAGAAAGCCAGCCGGTCTTGAAGATCCCCTCTAGCAAGAGGGGTGGCGCGAAGCGCCGGGGTGTGTGGGGCCGACGCCACCCAATGGACTGCGCGGGTGCCTGCCCCCGCCCCGGCTCACGCCTTCGGATATTCCCAACCCTTCCGGTACTGGCGCCGCAGCAGCTTGTGCGCGGCTTCGTCGCCGACGATGCGCTCGTTCGCACCGTCCCACTCGAGGCTTTTCCCGAGCTTGAGCGAAATCATGCCCAGCAGCGCCAGGTTGGTGGAGAGGTGAACCTCGCCGATGTCGCTGACGGGCTTCGTACCCGTCCGGATCGCGTTCAGCAAATCCGCGAAGTTTTCCTTGATGTTCTGCGAGTCCGGCGAGTGGAGCTGCGGTTCCTCGTGCATCTCCGGCTGCCTCCCGTCGACGGGGTAGAACGTCCAGCCCTTCTGCCACCCCATGTGGAAGATGCCCTTCGTGCCGTAGAAATAGCAGCCGACGTTTTCACCCTTGTCGGTGGCGTTGCCGGCGAAACGCCGGTGTTCCCATTGCACGTCGAACTTGTCGAAACTGAACGTGGCGAGCTGGTGATCGGGCGCGTCGGTCGTTTGCTCGCGCTCGTTGAGGACCACCGGCCCCGCGATCGGCCGTCCGCCGCTCGAAAAGATCCGCTTCGGATACTTCTCGCCGGTGACCCAGAGGATCTGGTCGAGCCAGTGAATGCCCCAGTCGCCCAGCGTGCCGTTGGCGTAATCGAGGTAGTTGCGGAATCCGCGCGGGTGGATGCCGCCGCGACTCGCGCCGTCGGTGCTGCGCGGGTCGCCGCCGTTGAATGGGCGCAGCGGCGCGGGACCGCACCACATGTCCCAGTCGAGCTCCTTCGGCACGGCGACGTTGGGCCGGGGTTTTTCCGGGCCGCCGCCGTAGTTCACGAAACAGCGCACCATGCCGATGTCGCCGAGCTTCCCCGAGCGGATGAACTCGCGGCCGCTGACGTTGTGCGGCGAGATCCGCCGATGCGTGCCGACTTGCACGACGCGGCCGGTGGCGCGCGCGGCGTTCACCATGGCGCGGCCTTCCATCACGGTGTGGCCGATCGGTTTCTCGACATACACGTGCGAGCCCGACTTCACCGCCGCGATCATCGGCAGCGCGTGCCAGTGATCCGGTGTCGCCACGATGGTGATCTCGGGCTTGGCCTGCGCGAGCATCTCGCGGTAGTCCTTGTAAAACTTCGGCGTGTCGCCGGTGCCGGTGCGCACGTTGGACATCGTCACCTCGAACGCGCGCGAATCCACATCGCAGAGCGCAACGACCTCGCAGGCGCCGCTCGCCATCGCCTCGCGCAGGATGTTGTTGCCCCACCAGCCGCACCCGACGAGCGCGGTGCGGAATTTCCTGGCGCCGGCCTTGTCAGCGGCGCGAATCGAAAACGGCAGCGCGGCCAGCGTGCCGGCGGCGGCGGAACTTTGGAGGAAATGTCGGCGGTTCATAGGTGAGGAGTTTGGCCCGCGAAGCACGCGAATGAACGCGAATTGTCGCGGAAGGATCGAGTCATTCGCGTCGATTCGCGTGCATTCGCGGGCGATCAGCTTCGGACGCCGAGACCGATCTCGCGACGCAGGTAGGCGATCGATTTTTCGAGTTCGGCTTTCTGGGAATTCTGCTGCGCCGTGGCACGCTCCTTCGGATCGCTGGGGTACTTCACCGCGGGCAGCGGATGGCCCCGTTTCGCCAGCGCCTCGAATTTCGCGAGCTTTTCCGGCCGCTTGTCGTAGTACTTCCAGAAATCCGGCTCCTGGTAGGGAAACTCCCGCTGCGCGCCCGAAATCGTCTCGATCATGATCGGCACGGTCGGGCACAGCTCACGCCAGCGTGCGGCCCATTTGTTCCAGTCGATCAGGCCGTCACCCGCCGCGGTCCACTGCACCATCGCGCCTTTCGGCGTCTCCCAGACCATGCTGTCGCGCAGGCTCGAGCAAATCGTCACCGGCCCGAGCGTCTCGAGCACGTCCATCGGATCTTCCAGCGTCCACACGGCGTTGCCCGAATCGAGGTTGCAGCCGACAAAGTCGTGCCCGGCCGTGTCGATCAACTGCCGCGCTTCCCACGAGTGCATGTCGCCGCTGTGGTTTTCGATCGCGACCTTCACGCCGGCGGCGAGCGCATCCTGGCGACACGCTTTCAGCACCGCGACCGTGTCCGCGATGCGCGCCTGGATGCCACCTTCGCTCTTGCGGTCCTCCGAGTTGCCCAGGACCACGCGAAACACCGGTGAGCCGAGTGTTTTCGCGACGCGCAGTCCCAGCCGCACGTGCTCCTCCGCGGTGCCCCAGTTCTTCTTAAACACTTTCGACGTGGGGCAAATGCTCCAGCTGCCGACGTACAGGCCGAGGCCCGCGGCGTCGGCCTGGCGGCGCACCTCGCGGAGGTACGCGTCGTCCAGGCGCTCGAAGGCGTCGAGGTCCGAGATGAAAAGCGTGTCGCACTTGATCGAGGCGGCGTAGTCCACGAGCGCGGGCGCCTTCCACTGCATCGCGCGCACGGCAAAGTTGTCCAGGCCGACCTTGATTTTGCGCGCGCCGGATTGGCCGGCAGCGGCGAGCAACGGTCGGGTGGTTGCGAGCGCGCCGGTTGCGGCGAGCCCAGTCAGGAAGGAGCGGCGGTGCATGAGGAGGCGGACGGCCCGTCAGCATCGAACTGGAGCCGCGTGAGCTCAAGCCGGTTGTGGCCCCACGCAAACGGCCGCGGCGCAGGCTCCGCGCCCGGTGCGTGAACTCACGCGTGCAGGTGGCGCGCTCGTCGCGCCACGCTTGCCCGCCTTCGGCCGGTGGCGAGGCACGCTCGCCACCTACAACACCGAGCTCGCGCCTCAGCCGCGGCCACCCCTGCGTCTCATGACTGCTGCGGCTCCCGCAGTGCGCTGGTCGTATGATCGATGATGACGCCCCTCCGCTCCAAATCGGCGCGGAGCGGCTCGAGGAACGTCTCGGTGATTTCCTCGAGACGAAACGTCACGTTCACGCGGTCCTGGGCGTTGACGAATCCGATCACATCGGCGAGTTCGAGGATATCCCCGTCCGTGAAGTGCTCTTCGATCACCGCGGGGCTGATTTCCAGCGGGGTGAGGGTGGGGCAAAAGCAATCCTCTTCCGGCGCGGCCGCCTTCAGGATCACGGCGCCGCGCAGCTGCGCGCGCGCAATCCGCTGGGCGAAACCGTCCAGTGTCTCGTAGGCAAACGCGAGGTTCGCCAGCCGGGCCTGCTCGAGCAGGGCCTGGCGTTGAAACAAAAGGGTCGAGAGTTTCTTCATGGGAATGTCTCCGTTGAGGGTTGAACAACTCCACTGCGCGACCCGTCATCCCGTGGCGCTGCAGCTCCGCCCGGGCCCCGCGGCCAGGAGGATCGCAATCGCTGACTGGCTGACGATTCGCCTGACTGGCTCTGCTCCCTGCGCTGTCTCTCTGTCGGACTCAAATCACGATAACCACCGTGCATCTGAACGCTGACCGGACTGTGCTGGTACGAACCTGAAAAAAGGAGACGCCTACGCAAGGCAATTGTTCCTCGCGACGGAACGTCGGGCGCATCGCCCGATTGCCGGTTGTAGCAGTGGGACTGGCTGAGCGTAGCGCCGGCATCCTGCCGGCATTCGTTGGAGCCGGCGATGGCGAAGGGCGCCGCGCCCCCCCCATTTTGTTTTCCGTTCGATGGAGCCGGAGCGCCCTCGCCCCGGCGGATCATCGCGCACGCTCGATGGCGGCGGTGAGCCGCGTCAGCAGCTCGAGCTGGCCGCGGTGGATTTTTTCACGCGCGATTTCGAGCGGAAACCAGCCGGCGCGGTCCACCTCGGGAAAGTCCGCCCAGCGGCCGGAACGCGGCGGCCATTCGAGCTGGAAGGTGTTGCTCACGATTTTCGCGGGATCGAGTTCGGCCTCGGCGGCGAACGCATGGAGGGTCTTGCCGCCGCCGGTGCGGAGCGGGCCGAGCGAGGCGAACGGGCCGGCCACCGTGAAGCCCGTCTCCTCTGCAAATTCCCGCCGCGCCGCGGCCAGCGGCTCTTCGTCGTCGCCGAATTCGCCCTTCGGAATCGACCACGCCGCCGCGTCCTTCTTCGCCCAGAACGGACCGCCCGGATGCACGAGGAAGACCTCCACGCCGCCGCGCACGCGGTAGAGAAGCAGTCCGGCGGCTTGCCTGGCCATGGCGTGAACGTAGGCTGCGCGCACCGTGCTGCAACGCCCCATCGTTGGTCTCGCCGCTTTCGTCGCCGTCGCCGCGATCCTCGCCGCCGCGGACCCTCGGCGCGTGCTCGATGGGAGACGCTACCACCTTGGCGTGGCCGGCATGGCCGAGTGGCAGGAGTTCGAGCGCTCGACGCCGCATGGCCTCCAGCTCGCAATCCCGTTTACGGCCGAGGCGAATGCCCGCGAGGCGACCCTGTTCATCTGGCAGCGCGACGTGAAGACCGCCTGGAACGTGATGCTCAACGGTCGCAGGATTGGCGCGCTCGAAACGCTTTCGCAGCCGCTGGTCCTCGCGCTGCCCATTCCCGCCGGTGCGTTGAAGAGCGGCGACAACCGGATTGTCATCATGCGACCGCCGACGCGCGTGCTGGACGACATCGTGGTGGGCGAATTCACGCTCGATCTCCGACCGCGCGCCGAGGCGCTCGGCGAGGCGGCCGCCGAGGTCGCCGTCACCGATGCGGAGACCGGCGCCGCGTTGCCCTGCCGGCTGACGCTCGTCGATGCGCACGACGTGCTGATGCCTTGGCGCGGAGCGGAGGGGCAGCGGCTGGCCGTGCGCACGGGCGTGATTTACACGGGCGACGGCCAGGCCCGGGTCACGACGCGGCCCGGAACCTACCTGCTTTATGCGAATCGGGGATTCGAATACAGCGTGGCCACGCAGAAATTCAGCCTGGCGGCGGGCGAGACGAAGCGGCTCGCTTTGCAGATTCGGCGGGAGGTTCCCACGCCGGGGTTCGTCGCGTGTGACTCGCACATCCACACGCTGACCTACAGCAGGCACGGCGACGCCACGATTGACGAACGCATGCTGACGATTGCGGGCGAGGGGATCGAGGTGGCGATCGCCACGGATCACAATCACCACGTCGATTACACCGAGCCGGCGGTGCGCAACGGCGTGCAGCGGCACTTCACGCCGGTCGTGGGCAACGAGGTCACGACGAAGGCCGGCCACTTCAACGCATTTCCGGTTCCCGCCGCCGGCCCGATACCGAACGCGGAGCTGACCGACTGGACGCAATTGCTGCTCAACATCCGTTCGGTCACCGGGGCGAAGGTCATTACCCTGAACCATCCGCGCGACCTGCACGCCAACTTCATCCCGTTTGGCCCCGACAACTTCGATGCGCAGACCGGCGAGCTGAAACCGGGTGCGAAGTTCGACTGCGACGCCGTCGAAGTGGTGACGTCGGCTGCGATGCAATCCGACCTCATGCAGCTCTACCGCGACTGGTTCGCCCTGCTGAATCGCGGCCTGCGAATCGCGGCGATCGCGGCGAGCGACACGCACCAGGTGAGCGAGTTCATCCTCGGCCAGGCGCGCACCTACGTGGCGTGCAGTGCAACGGATCCGGCGAGGATTTCGATCGACGAAATCTGCGACAGCTACCGGGCGGGCCGATTGCTGGTCAGCTTCGGCCTGCTGACGCAGATGACGGTGAACGACCGTTTCACCGTCGGCGATCTCGCGACCGGGCTGGGCGACGAGCTGCGCGTGACCGTCGATGTGTTCGGGCCGTCGTGGGTGCGCGCCGATCGCGTCGAGGTGTTTGCGAACGGAATCAAGATCGCCGAGCAGGCGATTGAGCCGAGCGCCCGGGTGCAGAAGGCCCGGGCGCAGTGGAAAATCCGGCGGCCGAAGCACGACGTGCACCTCGTGGCCATCGCCAGCGGCCCCGGCGTGACCGCGCCCTACTGGGAAGTGCCGCGGCCCTATCAGCCAACCTCGAAGATTTTCACGCCGCGCGTCGTCGGCTCAACGAATGCGATTTGGATCGACGGCGACGGCGACGGGAAGTTCACCGCCGCGCGCGGCTATGCGGCGCTGCTGGTGGAGCGCACGGGTCACGACGCGGCAAGATTGCAGGCGGCGCTGGGCGGCTACGATGCCGCGGTGGCGGTGCAGGCGGCGGATTTGGCGAGAGGCCGGCCGTAGAGCAGCGGGCACGCGGCGGACCTGGTTCGTGCGCCGTAGGCAACCCGGTCGTTTCACACTTGTAGGTGGCGCGCTCGACGCGCCACGCCTGAGGCGAACGAGCGCTGGTCTGCCTCCGGCAGACTGTGCGGCAAGCGCGCCACCTACGCGGGCGGCGTTGGCGTTTTCTCCCCGCTGGCCGCCCGGGCCTGCAGCCGCGCATTCTCGGTCGAGAGCTGCTCCTGTTTTGCGCGGAGTTCGTCGACCATGTCGCCAAGCGCGTGGCACAGGTTGTCCATCTCGCTTTCGCCGCGCGGTCGCGGCATGACGGTGAGGACATCGCCGGTGCGAATCCGGTTTGCGGCCAGGCGGATGGTGCGCAGCCGGCGCGCGGTGGCGCCGGCGCCGAGCCACGCCGCAATCACGAGTGTCACCGCAAACACAAACCCCCACCCGGCGACGCGCTGCTGCAGTTCACGCGCCGGGGCCAGGGCGAGATCGAGCGGCTGCCGCACGGTGATGAACCAGCCCAGCCCGCGGTACTCGCGCTGCCCGCGGCTGCGGGCGAACCCCGTGAGGTAGGTCGTGCCCAGGCTCGTGTTCTCCACGAACGAGCCGCGGAACCGCCGCGGATCGGAAATTGCGGGGACATCGGGCGGCTGGGTCCAGCCCGACCCGCCGGAATCGAGCAGCACCTCGCCGTTCTGGCTGTAGACGGTCACGCCGAGTCGTTCGCGTCGCGCCGATTCCGGCACGACCGACAGCTGAATCTCGCGGGCCCAGTCCCAGCTGAGGTGCGCGGCGAGCACGCCGAGCGAGCGGCCGTCCTCGGCCATGACGGGCACGGCGAGGTCCAGGAACCGCATCGACTGGCTCTCGCCCGCGTCGCGGATTGTCTGCGCGAGGGCGGGGAGTTCCGCGAGATTGCCGGCATAGGGACGCTCGCGGCCGATGCGAAACCACGGCCTCATGTCGACGGGGGAACCTTCGAACACACCGCGCGTCGCCGCCGTGACCGTGCCCTTCGAATCCGCAAATCCAATCCAGGCGAACTCGCGCGCGGAGTTCTGAAAGGATTCCAGCAGTCGCCGCCGCTCCGCGGCCGAGACTTCGCTCGAGCGAAACGGCGCGAGCGAGGCCGCCACCTGCAGTTCGCGGTAGCGCTCGTAAATCGCGCGGTCGAGCTTGTCCGCGACCTGGAACGCCATCGTTTCGTAGGCGCCGCCGAGCTGGTGCTGGAGCGCGCGCCGGAAGATTTCCCCCGCGAGCCAGCTGAACACGACGGTGAACGCGATCGCGCTGCCGCCGAAGATGAAGGCTGCGCGCGCGCGCAGGCTCAGTCGCGGGTCGAAAATCCACCACCAGTCCTGGTCCTGACTGCGGCGGTCGCTGGCTGCATCGCGTTGCATGGTCGTGCAGGACGTGCCGTCAGCGCATAAGTAACGAGCCGTTGATGGACTGGTTCGGGGGAAAGGCGGATCGATGCAGAGCGAAACCGCGAAGGACGTGAATGAACGCGAATTTCAGAGAGGAAGAAACGATCGTGATCACGCTAATCAGAATTCACCCTTCGATGAATCCGCCAATTTGTACGCTTTCGTTCGCGCATCTTCGCACTGCGATCCCCGAAAATGCACGCAGACTACGACGATCCTGTTCAATCCATTCAACCGCAGAATACGCGGACCACGCGGAAACCGGAGGCCGCGGAATTCCGTTCCGCTGTTCCTCTGCTTCCGTGTCTTCAGCGTGTTCCGCGGTTAAACTGTTCGGGGCGCTTCTTTCGGTTGCGGCTGCGCCGCTCTAGGTTCTTCGCGGTTGAATTGAATAGTTGGCTTAGTTACGCTGCAGCGTTGGCGCGGATTGGCCGAGTCGCGCGCGCAGCAACGCCGCTTCGGTCGAGAGCCGCCGCAGCCGCTGGCGGCGCAGGGGCGGGGCCTCGCGCCGGTCGGCGCAGATCGCGAGCGCGGCGTTGAGGAGACGCAAGGCGTGGCAGTATTCGGCTGCGGTCATCGGGAGGCTGGAGCTCCGCCGCAGAGGTAAAATCGGCTGACGTCGTCCTCGTCGAGGTATTTCCACGGGCTCCGGCTGATTCCGTTCTGCCTGATTGTGATCGGCATCCCGCTGCTGATCGTGATGGGCCTGGGCAGCGTGGTGCCCGCGATCATCGCGGCCATTCGCGCCTCCGACGGCGTTTCGGTGCCGCTATCCGCTCACGATTCGGATGGTCAATTGAGCCGTTGCGCGCTTCGGAGCGCCGGCGTCCCGATTACGGCATCGGAAATGGCTGAGTGCGCTGGCACAGCTGTAGCGGCAGCCCCCACGGATCGCGCATCATGATGAGCAGTGTCCCGTCGGGTTGCGGCTCCTCGAGGAACAGCTTTGCGCCCGCGCTTTCGAGCCGCACGCGTTCCGCATTCGCATCGCTGCTCACGACGGCGAGGTGGAAACACAGCGGGTGCATCGACGCGTATTCGGGGATCGGCGCCTTCGGGTTCGAGTAGAGTTCGAAAATCACGCGGCCCGTCTCGTCGGCGAGAAAATGCGTGAACGGCGCGTCGTCGCGCTTCCGCGCCACGCGAAAGTCCAGGTGCTCGACGTACCACAGCGCCTGGGCAACCGGATTGGCGACGTTCAACGCGAAGTGTTCGAAATTCATGGGGGACGGCGGCGACGATGCGTCGGGCCGACGGTGGCGACAAGCCGGTTCGTCTTGGTTGCCGCCGCGCCATCCTGAGGCGGACTCGTGCAGTTGAAGTCATTCTCCATTCGCAGCAGCAAACGCCGGACGGTGGACGGCGACCTCCGGGCGCCGTCTGATCGTATCAGCGGCCATAACGCGCCCGGAGGTCGCGTTCCCCTGGATCCGAATACATGATCCCGGCTGAGATTACGGTTTGGGCGGCGTGAGCACGCTCGCGCGGCGATTGTTGGCCGGCACTTGATCGACGACCCCCGCGGGATTCGATAGCTGCGTCGTGAACGCGATGCTGCCCGCTGCGCGCAGCGCGATGTCGTTCACCGGCACCTTTGCGACGTACGTTTCGCCCGGCGCCAGGCTCGGCACCGCGAGGGTCTGCGCGCTGCCGGCGGCCGTGACGTTCAGCGCCATGCCGCTCACGGTGCGCCCGCTGCGGTTCTGCACGACGAACTGCATCTGGTTGCTGGCGGCATCGTAATAGTGGCTGGAAACGGCCGTATCCACATAGCTGAGATTCCCGGCGTTCATCGCCGTCGCCAGGTTCACCGTGCCGCGGCCGTAAGCCGGATCGGCGCCGGGCGCTCCGGTGTCGTTCGCGGTCCGCACCAGGATGTCCGCCGCCTGCCGGGCGGTGAGGCTCGGGTTCGCCGACATGAGCGCCGCGATCGCCCCCGCCACCAGCGGCGCGCTGGCCGAGGTGCCGTCGACATAGACGCGCTGGCCGTCGAGCCACGCCGTCTGGACCCCGTAGCCGGGCGCGGTGAGCTGCAGTTGCGCGCCGGAATTGGAAAACGACACCTGCTGCTCGGCCTTGTCGACCGCGCCGACCGAAACCACGCGCGGATCCGCCGCCGGCCACGCGAGCTGCGCCGCCTGATCGTTGCCGGCGGCCGCCACGATGACCGCGCCCTGCTGGGTCGCGTAGGCGAGGGCGGCATCCAGCACGCTGCCCGTGGTGGAGCCGCCGAGGCTGATGTTCACGATTTTCGCGCCGGCGTCGACCGCCGCGACAATCGCCTGCGAGATCGTGAACAGGTCGCTGGTGCCGGTCGCATCCGTAACACGAATACTGAGGATGTTCGCCGCCGGGGCCACGCCCGGCGCGTCGTTGTTCGCGCCGGCGGCGAGCGCCGCGACCGCGGTGCCGTGGCCATTCTCCTTGAAATTGGCGGGATCCGGTGCCGGGCCGAACCCGAGATCGAGCGGGCGAACTCGCCCCAGCCCGAACGTCGGGTCCGCGGCCACGCCGGTGTCGAGCACCGCGATCATGGTGCCGCGCCCCCAGCTGGTGCGGTCGCCGGTCGCGCCCATGAACGCGAGCGTGTCGTTGCCAAACGGAACCTGATCGAGCGCCGCGCGCTGCTCCTTCGAGGGCGGGGTGGGAACGCGAACCAGGTTGTTCGCGCCCAAATCGGCGTAGTCGGAGGCGTTTTCGCTGAGTTCGCGTTGCCACGCACTGACTCCGTCGAACCGCACGCGCACGGCCCGCAGCCGGTCGACCTGTCCGAGAATCGTCAAACCGCCGGCGGCCGCCCGCTCGAGGAAACGGCGGAGCGCGGCGTCGTCCTTGAACGTCAGCACCGCCTCGCGCGGCCGGGCGTCGCCCCGCGCGAGCGCCTGCCGGAGGGCCGCGAGCAGCGGATGCAGCGCCGGGGTGGCGCTGCGCGCCGTGACGGGTTCCTCGCGCGGCAACCGTGGGGCTGCGACGGAAGCAACGTCAGTGACCGACGCCGGCGGAACTGGGTGAGCATAGCTGGCGTGCCACAGCCAGGTCAGCCAGGCGCCGCCCACGACGCCGACGGCGACCGTGGCAACGAGAAAGGCGCGCGGCTGATTCATCCTGGGTTATGACGACCTCTCGGCCGCGAAGTTGTAACGAAGTTTCTCCCCGTCTTTCCGCAACCGGCGGAACGCGACCTCCGGCTCACCGCTGCATTTTCACGATGACATACGGCATCTCGCGCGCGAGATCCGGCCAGTTCCGGCCGTTGCCGCGCGCATCGATGGCCTCGATGAAGTACATGAAGTCCCATGATGGTACGATGAATTCTGCCGGGACGGTGGCCGTGTAACCGCCGCCCTCGCCGGTCGCTGTCATCTCGAGCGTCGCATAATCCTCGAATTGTGTAACGTGCCGGTAACGGAGCCGGACCGTCTTCACGCCGGCGGGATCCGTGATCCGCGCGGCGATCCGGAGCGGCTGGCCGGGCTGCGCGGCGCGGATCCGCTCGTGCTCGATTCGCGGCGGCGTGCGGTCGCCGTCCGTCGCCGGCAGCCAGACCTTTTCCTTCAACACCCCCTCGTCGGGCGGGCAGCACTGGGCTTCGAGCTCCTTCAGGTTGGTTTCCAGTTTCTTCAGCTCATCGCGCCAGTGGCCGCACAGATCAAAATTCCGCGCGCCCATCGCGAGGTCGAAGTTGTAGCGGTCACCCGCGACGGCAACGAGCTCGCGCCACGCGGCGACGGCGTCTCGCTCCGCATACGTGGCCGCCACGAGTTCCGCGATGCGCTGCCCGCGCAGGAACAGATTGTAGTGCACGGCGGCGAGCGATCGGCGCGCGTGAAACCGCGCCAGCTGCGCGAGGATCCGCGCGTCGGTCAGCGTCGCGTCGAACTCGTTGCCCCGCCGGGCGCCGACGCCGGCCTCGGCCGCCCTGGCCGCCGCGAGAATGGCGCCGGCGGTTTGATCGAACCAGCGGCTGGTGGCGTCCGGTGTCCGTTTCGAAGTCGTCTCGCCGGCCAGGATTCGTTTTGCGGCCGCGGCGAAACTCTCGAACTGCTCGGTGTCCGTGCCTTCGTTCTTCGCGTAATCGGCGAGATTCGCGCCGAGGCTCTGGCGTTCCGCCCAGCCGCGGGTCGTCGGGAACAGCCGGTATGGATACACGGCCGCCACAATCATCGGGAGCACCTCGCTGGCGCGATGCACGGCGGTCTCGACGTGCGGCGCGGCCGCGGGACCGAAGCGCCGCTGGAATTCGCGCTGCCAGACCTCCGGCGCGACCTGCGGGTTGTAGCCGACGCGGCCCCACACCTGGTAGAAATGCCAGTAGCGCTCGAACTCGTAGTCGTAGTACCGATACTTCTCCGGCATCAGCGCGAACGCCGCCATGTCGGGCCGCTGCGCCTCCATCTTGGTCGCGAGCGGTTCCTGCACGTCCCAGTTGCGGCTCTGGTACAGGCTGGTCGACTCCGAGTAGCGGCGAACGTACTCCGGGTCGGCCCACAGCAGCACGCGGGTGGTGCCGCCGTTCCACAACCGCCAGTCCATTTCGAAGTGTTGCGGATAGCGCAGCAGGTCGGCGTAGCCGTGACGGCGATCGCGCTGGTTCGGGGGATTCACGTGGGTGGGGTGAAACGGCAGGCCCATCTGTTCCATCCAGTATTTCGTCTCGACCCGCAGGTTGACCCCCTGCGCCAGCGCCGTGTCGAGAATCACGTCCGGGGTGCCCTTGGCCCGCGCCTCGAGCAGCATGCCCGGCCTCTGTTTTTGCACGTGCTGGAAGACCGCGCGCCAGAACCCCTCCATCTCGCTGCGCTTCAGCCCCGACTCCTCGTGCACGCGAAACTGCAGCGCATCGACGGCGGGCACGCGCACGAGCAACTCCTTGAGCGCGGCGAGCGTGTACGCGCTGAGGTTCTCCGTGGTCACGCCGCTCACCGTGTTCGGAATGGGCCGGCCGGCGTAATCCTTGAGCCATTCGGCCCCGCCGGTCTGCACGGCACCGCGGTAGATGTGATCCCAGATGCCGAGCGATACGGCGATGCCGCGATCGTGCGCGAGTTCGATCAGCCGGTTCAATGCCGCCAGGTTCCGCCGCTGCTGCTCGGGCGAGAGGTCGACCATCTTCACGCCGCCAAAGCCCGGCGTGTCGAAGAGGTAAGGATACGGCGGCGCCAGGAAACCGCCGTTCTCGTAGCCGAAGACGATGAGAAAGCGGTTGAAGCGGCTGGCCGCCAGCAGGTCGAAATAGCGCGTCCAGTAGCGATCGTCGTAGAACCGGCTCTCCCAGTGCGCCCGGTTCATCGTGTAGACCGACAGCGAGCGGTCGCGCACCTCGGGCGACTCGGTGACGTCGCGGACTTCCTTGAACGGATCGCTCGCACCCCGGGCCCAGCCCACCCGCTCGGCCACCTCGAGCAGCGCATACATCAGCCCGCGATCGTCGGCGCCGCCCACGATGAGGCCGGGTCGGCCGGCCACGGCGGTCTTCTTGACGGCGAGCGATTCGGCGCCGGTCGGGATCGGGGTGCGGGCAGTGCGCAGCGCCTGGGCGACGGCGCCCTCGCGTTCGGCCAGCCCGACGAGGATGCCGTAGTCCGCCTTGCCATTCGCGGTGGCCGCGAGTTCGACCGTGCAGCCCGCGCCGACCAGCTCCGCCCGAAGCCGCTCGAGGCCGTGTTGGGCGGCGCGGCCGACGGGTTCCGGTGTGATGACGATGACGGTGCGCGGAGCGGCGGCAAAAGCCACGAACGGGAAAAGCATCCAAGTCCACAATCGAAGCCGAACGGTTGGATTGAGGTGGAACGCGACCTCCGGGCGCGTTCTGCCAACGGACGACAAACCGACGGCGCCCGGAGGTCGCCGTCCACCGTCCGCATTCGATCGGAACAAGTGAATCGTCGAGAATGCACTCCGCAAACCAGACAGATTTCGTCGGAAGATATTCATCGTGGTGCCTCGAGTATGATTCGTTGTTCCGCCGCCTGCTCGATGGCGGTGCGTTCGAACAGCAGCGGGAAATATTTGTCGCCGGCCCAGTCGGCGAACAGGTCGCGGTAGTGCGGGCTGCCGGGATCGCCGGACTGGCCTGGCGTGTTGTTCGCCCACGTGTTGCCCCAGTCCCCGACGTCGGTCACGAACCGCGCCGATGCGCCGCCCACCAGGCGAAAATCGCCCGGCCGCCACGTGCTGCGGCCGACCGTGTCGTCATCGCCCGCCTTGCTCAGCGGACCGACATTCCACGCCGGCGCATCGGCGGCGACGCGCGCCAGCGGATGTTCGAACCGCGCGTGGTGCACCCGTCCCCAAGTCCACGTCGCCTGATCCGGTCCGAGCCTTGCCGTGAGATCGGCGACCGTCTGCCGGAGTGCGACCAGGAGCAGCTCGTCGCGGGCTTGCGGCGGATTGGGTCCGAGCCGCGCATCCGGGTGCTCGAGCAAGCCGAGGATGTTCGCGGTGCTGCCGTTTTTTACCAGCGCGGCGGCCGCCGGCGGGAGCACCCGCGCGACAACCGCGGCCCGGAGGTGCGCGTGAAACCAGACATTGAATACCGTCGCGCCCACCGACTCACGGACCGAGCGGTGGTCCCACGTGCGCAGCGTGTTCAGCACGGCGGCGACGGCGGCGTCGGGCGGCGTGGCCAGTGGCTGCAGCAGCTGCGTCGCGCGCTGCGCGGTCGTGTTCGTCACGTCGGTTTGCGCGGCGATCAGGTCCTGGACGGAGAACGATCGGTCGCCCCCGAAGATTTGCTGCAGACGGAGCGCGCGGGCGGGGTCGGCCCATTCGAAGCTCAACTTCAAGGCGCTGAAGCGCGGGTCCGGCGGCAAATTCATCGCGTTCGCCGTGCCGAACCAACCGGCCGGTGGGTTGAAGGTCCGCGGCAATTCGTCCATCGAGCGGAATCCCGCCCACTCGTAGCGCCCGTCGCCCGGCACCGGCATGAGTCCGTCCCAGTTTGGCCGAATCGGCGCGAGGCCCGAGGGCGCCCAGCCGATGTTGCCGGCGGTATCGGCATAGAGGTAATTCAGCGGCGGCGTGCCGTGGCGGTTCAGCGCGGCGAGAAACTCGTCCCAGTTGCCGGCGCGGAGGTATTCGAGGCTCGAGAGGTACGGCACCGCGCCGGGCTCGAGCCAGGCGAGCCGCGCGGCGAATGCGCGATGTTGCGCCGGATCTTCGAACAGCACCGGGCCGTGGCGCGTGAACTTCAGCGTGACGCGCCGCAGCGATTCGCCGCGCACCTCGATGGTTTCCGAGCGCAACCGCATCGGCTCCCAGCGGCCCGCGTACCGGTACTCGTCGGGCGCGGCGGGGTTCGTCTCGTAGACGTAGAGGTCCTCCTGATCGATCGCGAAGATCGTCAGTCCAAACGCGATCGTGCGGTTGTGGCCGAGCGATACGCCCGGGAGAAACGGCTCGCCGGCGCCAATCGCGTCGATGCCTGGCGCCGAGAGGTGCGCGAAGTAGCGCAGGCTGGGCACGCCGTGCGCCCGGTGCGGATCGTTCGCCAGCAGCGCGTGGCCGGTCGTCGATCGGCGCGCCATCACCGCGAAATTGTTGCTGGCATAGGCGGGTCGATCGATTGCCGCCTGCAATTCGGCCGCGCCCGTTCGGACGGGTGGAGCTTCGCCCTTCAGCTTCGCCGCGGTGAATTCGACGGGGTCGCGCGCGAGATTATAGAGCCGGAGCACCTGGTCCGGCACGACGGCGGCGTCCAGCCCTTCGGGCACGCGCGCCTGCCACGCCGGCTCGAGCGCGCGGCGAAACGCATCCGCGGGCAATCCGGCGAGCGTCACGGTGCGGGCGCGCGCCACCTCCGACGCGAGGTTGCTCGCGAGGCCATGGCTGCGAATCCGCACGATGTCCGCCGGCTCCCACAGCTCGGGCGCATAACCGAGCAGCTTGAATTCCGGGGGGAGCAGCTCGGGTCGTTCGCGCGTCAGGCGCACATAGGCGTTCACGCCCGCGACGAAGCTCTCGACAATCCGCTTGGCGTCCGACGCGTAGGCGATCCACTCCGCATGCATGTCGCCGCGGAAGAGAAACAGCCGGGCCGCGCGGTCCTGCTCGGCGTACGCCGGCCCGAAGTCGCGCGCGAGTTCGCCCCGGCCGCGCTTGCGCCAAAGGTCAATCTGCCACAGCCGGTCGCGCGCGGCGTTGAAGCCCTGCGCGCAGTACACGTCGGGGGTGTTCGTCGCGTAGATGTGCGGCACGCCCCAGCGGTCGACGAGGATCTCCGCGTTGCGCGTCAGGCCGGCCACGGGATGCCGTACCGTCGGAATCTCGGGCCGCTCTGCCGCCCACGTGACGGCGAACGCCGAGCAAGCGCATGCGAGGCCGACGCTCAATCGGGCGACGAACCGCGCCTTAATGGGCGCGGCGACCAAGCGCTCGTAGCCGCGCCCATTAAGGCGCGGCTTCGACTGTCGACGAGATGCTCCCCTGCAAATCTCGTTCATCAGGCTGGATTTGTGTCGAGCACCACGACGTGGTGATCGAGCGTCGATTTCAACTCGAAGCGGGCGCGGCCGCGGCCGCCTTCGAACCGGCCCAGCTCGCCGTTCGTCAACAGCCGCGCGCGCCGGAAGTTCGTGCCGTCCTTCAACTGCACGTCGATTTGGTGCGGTCCAATCGGAATCAGTTCTTCGACGGGTGCGCGCCAGGTGCCGGCGCTCGTGAGATTGAGCACGTGCAGAATGACGTGTCCGGGTTGCCGATACAACCGGCAATCAATCAACCCGGGGCCCTGCACCGCGAGCGGGATTTCATCGCGCGCCGTCCAGCGGACGAGGTTGGCCAGCAGGTTGCCGTGGTCGGGCAGATTGTCGCGGGCATAGCGTCGATCGAGATCCGCCGGCAGAAACGCCACGCGGCCGCGGCCCGGCGGCTCGTTGACCACGATGCCCGGCAGCGAGGTCTGCGGCTCGCGCATCCAGGAAAGCTCCGGCGGAAAGGCGGGGAACGACGGCACGAACGTGGCCAGGACCTCCGCCGTCGGCGCGAGGTCGAGCGCCTCGAGCGTGCCGCCGAACGGCAGGATCGCGGTCTCGTCGAATCCCTTCCACGCCGCGTGCCCGCGCCGGTCCGGCGGAATCCGCAGGTAACTGTGATCGGTCTGGGAGGCCCAGCGGCGCCGGATCGCCTCGTCGCGTGCGCCGTGTTTCGGCGGCAGTCGCGCGCCGAAAAGGTCGGCGAGCGCGAAGTCCGCGCGCGCATCGCCGTTCGGATCGCACAGGCTCGTGTGTCCGGTCGCGACCAGTCCTCCGCCGCGCCCGACAAACTCGCGGATCGCGGCGACTTGCGCATCGGACATCGCGGCGAGGTTCGGCAGCACCAGCGTGCGCAACTGGGCCGCGTCGCGCGCGATGTGATCGATGTGCACGGGCAGGTACGGAATCCGCGCCCGGACGAGCGCCTGCATCGCGCCGCGCCACGGCAAATCGACGAGCAGCTCGGCGTCGTCGCGTCCGAAAAAGTCCGTGTTCCGCTGCGACCACACCAGCCCCACCGTGGCGATCGGCGTGCGGTTGACGAGGAACGCCTCGTGCTCGCGGTGCCAGCGCAGGGTCGGCTCGGCCGTCGCGAATTGCCGCCGGTCCTCCTGGAACGCGCTGACATGATGCCACCACGGCTGAATGCCGCCGGCGAAACCCGCGAGCATCCACATCCGCGCCTCCGGCTCCGGTTTCGCCGTCAGCCGGAAGGTCGGCGCACTCGTCTGGTACATCGCCATGCTCTCGGGCATGATCTTGTCCCAGCCGAGCAACCCGTGCACCAGCTGGCCGACGTGGGCGTTGCGCTGGAACCCGGTGTCGTTGTTCCGCCGCTGATCATCGAGCATGATGATTTCGGCGCGCTCGCAGATCGCCTTGAAATCGCGGAACGAGTGCGCCTGGCCCGTGATCTCGCCCCCGTTCATCCCCACCCACAAGCAGTCCGGACCGCCGGCCTCGCGCGCCACGCGGTTGTTCTGCTCCCAGATTTCGACGCGGCGGGCGTAGCTCCAATCGATCCATGCGCGGTAGGTCGGATCGTTCCAGTTTTTTGCGCGGGGCAGCGACTGGCCGGCCTGCGCGCGGAATTTGCGTTCGCAGTTCGCGCAATAACAAATGCTGCCGCGACCCAGTCCACTCCAGCTGTTGTCGGTGAAACCTTCCGGCCGGTACCGCGCGGCGATTTCGCGCAGGACCGCGGGGATGTGCTCGTCGTAGTACGGACTGTTGACGCAGGACACGTACAGGTCGCGATTGCGGAACGGCCGGCCGTTCCCGTCCACGGCGAACCAGTCGGGGTGCGCGCGGTAAAAATCCTCGTGCGCGCTGTTCGAGTCCATCCGCGCGAAGACCACGAGCCCGTCGTCGTGCGCCGCGCGGGCAAGTTCGCCGAACAGATCGCGGTCGCCCAGAAACTGTGCGCGGTGATGCAGCGGAATCGCGCTCGGGTAGTACGCGACGATTCCGCCGGCGTTGATGATCACACCCTGCACCTGCGTGCGCTTCCAGTAATCGCGCCACCACGCGAGGTCGTAGCGCGTCGGGTCGCGCTCGGTGATGTTCGTCTGGCCCCAGCGCAGCGTCCGCCGATACCACGGCACGCGGCGGTCCGTTCCCGGCGCCGTGGCCGGCGCGGCGGTTGTCCGGTTCGATTGGGCGGATGCCGCGGCGAGCCGGGAGCCCAGCAACGCGGCGGCGGCGGTGGCAGTCGTTTGCAGGAAGCGGCGGCGCGAGGCAGGCATGGCAAGCTGGGGCAGGTAACGGTCGAGGGTAGGGGCGAGCCCCCGGTTCGCGCGAGCCACAATGTTTCGGCCGGCGCGGGCAGGGCGGCGTCGTTCTTGCGAATTCTGGAGGGACGACCTCCGTGTCGTCCGCGGCCCTGCCAGAGGCAGGCAGGCCGCACACCCTGCCTGCCGCGGTCAGGCAAAGTCTGGCGGCAGGCAGGGACGCCTGCCGCTACGGAAGGCGCGGGGCCGCTCCCGTGTACTATGGCCGCTGCAACCCTGCGACTTTGCGCAGGGTCGCCCGCACCTCGTCGTCGTCCGTCGGCGAGAAGTGATCGTACCACAACCCCACCGCCTGAAGCGGTTCCGGTCGCAACGGGCACACCACCTCGTGCACCTCCTGCGCGAGATCGTTGCACGCCTCGATCGATCCGACGGGCGTCGCGACGACCAGCCACGCGGGCTGTTCGCGGTGAATGGCCACGACCGCGGCGTGCATCGAGTAGCCGGTCGCCAGCCCATCGTCGACCACGATGACGACGCGGCCGGTGATCGGCGGCGGCGGGCGATTGCCGCGATAGAGCCGCTGCTGCCGTTCGAGCTCGGCGGTTTCGCGCGCGGTGACTGCCGCCACCTGCCCGGGCGTGACGCCGTGTTGTTCAATCGTCTCGTCATCCAGCACGCGGACACCGCCGGACGCGATCGCGCCCATCGCGAGTTCCGGCTGCCCGGGCAAACCGAGTTTGCGCACGAGAAACACATCGAGCGGCGCATTGAGGTACGCCGCCACCTCCGCCGCGATTGGCACACCGCCGCGCGGCAGGGCGAGCACGAGCGTGTCGACGCGGCTGGCGTAATGGGCGAGCTGCCGCGCCAGAACCTGCCCTGCCTCGATCCGATCGCGATATTGGTGCACGGCTAGAATCATGGCGGAGTTTCCTCAGCGCAGATGCTCGCTGAACCACCGCGCGGCCAGCGCCGCGACGTTGTCGAGTGCGCCCGGTTCCTCGAAGAGGTGGCCGGCGCCGGGAATGATTTCGATCGATTTCGCGCAACGGAGCCGCGCCCATGCCTCGAGGTTCGCCACCGCCGTCGTTTCGTCGTTGCCGCCGACGATCAGCATCGTGGGCGCGCGCAGCCGGGGAATCGCGTCGCTGGCGAGATCGACGCGACCGCCGCGCGCGACCACTGCGCCGACGCCATTGTTTTCACTTGCGGCCGCGACCAAAGCCGCCGCCGCACCGGTGCTGGCGCCGAAGAGTCCGACCAGTAGCCCCGCGGTTTCGGCCTGGCGCCGCGCCCAGTGCATCGCGTGACGCAGCCGCTGCGCGAGCAGGGCGATATCAAAGCGCAGCCGTGCGTTGTAGCCGGCCTCCGGCTCCTCCGCCGGCGAAAGTAGATCGAAGAGCAGCGTCGCGAGCCCGACCGCATGCAGGCACTCCGCCACGCGCTGGTTGCGCGCGCTGTTCCGACTGCTGCCGCTTCCATGAGCGAAAAGCACGAGGCCGTGCGCGAGCGCCGGCACGTGCAGGTGCCCCTCGAGTGAAATGTGGCCGGCAGGTATTGTCACGGCCGTGACCTGATCTCCCAATGTTTGCATTGTGCCTCCGCTCGGCCCCTCCGCAGTTGGCCGAAGTGCGCAAGTATACCGGACCCGCGAGACTTCGCCATGGGATGAATCGCCACTCGCTCGCTGGGAGGTTGGCACGATGCCGGGTGGGAGCACCGACCCCAATGGCGTTTTCGCGGCGCCGAAAAAGGCGGCGACGATCCGGGCCGCCGTCGCGGAGAACCAAACGGTTGGAATGGGGTTATTGCTTCCTCGGCGCGCGCATTTCCTCGCGGGAGGGTCTCACTGTATCCGCGGAGGTCGCACCGCGTTGTCCCAACGGTTTCTCCGGCCCTTCCGTCGTGTCGCGCCTGGTCTGCCGCCCCGCCGTGCGGTGCACCGGGGCCGGAGTCGGCAACGCGAGGCCGACGAGCACGCCGGCCGCGAGCGCGACGAGGCCCACTTCGAGCGGATGACGATCAGCGGTGGTGACGATTCGCTCCCGCGTGCGCCCATAGGCGGCACGCGTGCGATCCTTCGCGCGCGCGGCCACCTCGCCGGTGCGGGCCTTCACGACCTGGAGCTTTTCACTCGCGCGGTCCTTCAACGCGCCGGCCTTTTCGCGCGCAGCCTCGCCGACGTCGGCGAGTTTCTCCTGCAAGTTGATTTTGGCTTCGGAGGCTTGGTCGGCGAGCCGGTCTTTCATCTCGCCGAGCTTCGAGTCGGCTTCACCGCTCCACTCGGCTTCCGCGCCCTCGAGGCTGGACGGATATTCGAGCGGCCGATCGTAGTGAGTGTCGGGATCGTACGCGAGGCGTTCACCCTCGCGACTGTAACCATAGTAATCGCCGTCGGCGGGCGGCGGCGTCCTGTCGCGCATGCTCTCGTAGATCATCCAGCCGACTCCGGCGCCGATCAGCAGAGCGGGCAGCGGGTTTTGTTTCACGGTGTCGACGACCGAGTGCAGCGCGCTTTCGGCCGACTGCGTGACCCTCTCTTTGATTTGACTCATCCGGTTTTCACCCTCGGCGCTGTTGCCGCGGAGATAGCCGAGGACTTCATCCAGCAGGTGCCGCGGCTGCAGACGGTCGCCCAAGGCGTCTATCGTGTCGTCCAGGCGGCGGCGGATTACATCGATGTCCGACCGAATCGCTTCGGCGGCGGAATTTTGTGGTTCATTCATGACGAGGGGTGGAGTTTGCGGTGCGCCCATTGCTGGTTGTCGCGCATCGATGCGAGCGTCTGGCGCGGAGTGAGTTCATCGTGCGGGATGGCGTGCTTCGCCTTGGAAACCATGAGAGTTTTCGGAATTCATGGCGGAAATGTCGCTCAGAGGCTGGCGGCGTCGCGTTCCGCGTCGGAAAGCCCGGTGTCCGGCTCGAAGCCGCCGGCGCGGCCCTCTTCCCATTCGGGTTCGGCCTGCCGATCGTAGTTGCCGTCTCCGTCGTATTTCCGCCGGGAGGCTTTCAGCCTGTTGCCCACGAGGAGGCCGGCGAAGAACATGCCGCCGAAGAAAAGGGCCGGGTTCCGGCGCGCGAAGTTCTCGCAATCGCCGCGCAGGCCGGCGAGGTCGCGGTTGCGCATATAGTCCGCGACGCCTTGCAGCTTGTCGGCCGCGCGCTCGGTGAACCACGCGATGTTCGGACTTTTTTCCTCCATGGATTTCGCCGTGTCGCGAATCGCGGAACTGTAGCCGCCGAGGCGGTTCGCCGCGGTTTCTTTTTTCTCGGTCACCACGCGTTCCGCCTCCGCCTTCGCTTTCGCGACGGTGTCGGAGGCGGCCGATTTCACTTTCGATGCCATTTCCCGCGCAGCCTGCGCAATCGGCTGCTTGGTTTCGGCCAGCGTGCCACTCGACCGAGGGCCGCTGCCACCTGGGCCGGAATCTCCCGCCGGCGCGGACAGAGCTGATGTTTTTGGATTCATGGGATCTCTCTCCCTGGTGGAATTTCCTGACTGGGATCGCCGGAGCCGGAAAACGCGGCCGAAGCCCCGCCGCTCCCTTGACCCGCGAAAGCTTTCGCGGTGCGTGGCAAAACAAAGCCGGCCGGGCGAAAAATTCCGCGACGCCGGGTCGCGGCGAATTTTCGCCGTCGCCCGCGGCGACCCGTGGCGCCGGCCGCAGGGAACACCGTCCTTGGCATTCCTGCGTTCAGCCGCGGCTCATTCTCGGGCAGTGTAACGTATTACGTTACACGTCCTGATCGGCGGGTTTTGGCGGAAGGCTCAGCCTTTTCTGCCCGCCAGGTGCAGCTGCCACGAATTCCACAGATTATGCCAGATGACGTAGCACGTCGGGCCGAGCGCGACGAGCGGGCTCGCATAAGTCAGGGCGAGGTAAATCGTGAACGTGGTGTTCTTCTGCCCCAGCGCCTGGCTGGCTTCGCGCGGAAAACTCCGTCCGCCAATCAACCGGCCGGTCCCGAAACTCGCCACGCACACGAAGAGCGACGCGGCGGCGAGTTGCGCGAGAATCTTGTGCGGCGTGTCGGCATGGGCGCGGAGAAAATCGGAAGCGTTCGCGGTGATCAGGAACAACGAGATCACCCACATCACGAAGGATGTGTCGCGCAGCCGGCCCGGCCATTCGCGCGCCTCCGGCTTCACCGCCCGCACGAGCCAGGCCGCGCCCATGGGCAGGAACACCACGAAGCCGACCGTGCCCAGCACCTGGGCAAACGCCTCCGGGGTTGCGCGTCCCAGCACGATGGGCAGCAGCAGCGGCAGCAGGGCGGCGATGCTGATGTTCGTCAGCACGAAAGCCGCGACGACGTAATCGACGCGACCGCGCAGGAAATGAACGATGACCGGCGCCGCGATCGCTGTCGGCGTGATGCCGCAAAAAAACGCGGCGAGCGCGATGTCCCGCCCGCCGATCAACCAGCCCGCGCCCCAGCCGACAAATGCAATCGCAATGTTCGCCGCGAGCAGCGCGAGGTGGCTGCGGCGCAAGGCCTCGCGCGACATCTGCGTCTGCAGGAAGACGAGGAACAGCATCGCCATGACCAACCAGCGAATCGCCCAGGCCAGCACATGCGCTTGCGGCACAAGTGCACCCAGGATGATGGCGGAAAGAATCGCGGCAGTGCGGGCGAAACCAATCACGGCGGAAAAGGCGCCGACAGAAAACACCCCGCCGCCCTCTGGCAATGGCGCTGTGCGATCGTCGCGCGGTTTCTGGCCCGAGCGCCCGCCGCAGCCTCTCCGGCGGCCGTTGCGACGCGTTTAGCGCGTCGAAGTGTTCGACGAGTTGGTCGACACACCCAAGGCCGGGGATTGAGCCTGGCGCGGGGCCGCCGGGACATTCGCAATCGCGGCAACGTGAAGCGGTTCGCCGTACGGGAAACCCGCGACCGTCACGCCGATCGCGCGATCGTCGACCGGCGAAAGTTGCCCGCTCGGCGAGCGCGAAGTCCAATCCATCGCAAACCGCTCATGCTCGGAATTCTTCGTCGAGTCCACCGTCAGCAACCCCAGGGTGATGCCCGTTGTCAGATCGTGGCCGGTCCGCGCCGCCCACGCGCGGCGCCACGCAAACGGCGGCGGCCGCACGGAGTCGCGCACAAACAGGTGGCCGACCAGCTTGTAAGCGAGCCGGTTGGTTTCGGCCGAATCTTTCCGCAAATCGAGCAGGTCGTAGTCCCGGCCGTTTACGCGCGCGACGACCCACGCATGTTCTTTCCAGTAGGAAGCCTCGAGGCGCCAGGGAATGCCCAGTGCGGCGAGCAGGTGCGCCGCGAACACGGCACGACCGTCGCAATCGTCGCGGAGGTAGAGCCAGCCGGATTGCCGGCGCCGCGCAATCATCTCGTCCAGCGTCGCATGGTACTCGTCGACCCCGTACACCCGCAGGTCATCGTCATAATCGACCAGCAAGTGCGTGATGTCGTTGACCATCACGAGCTGTTTCAACGGGTCGTTCGTCACCGACTGAATCGCGTTGGCCACCGGGAGAATCGCGGGGTGGTTGGCGCGGACCGACGCCGCCATGTTATGGCGGAAATGCTCGCGCGTGTGGCGCGGGTAAACATGGGTTTCGGCGGACTTTGCGGGTTGGAGCCCGAAGGCCGCAGCCACGACGACTCCGAAAATCGACGCCAAGACGCGGGCACGACGGAGCGTTGCTCCCAGGTCGAGTTTCCGCCGCGCCGTGTAATCCACGCCACTCTAAGTGCCATGGGAGTTTTCCCTAGCGAGTTTTTTGTGAGGAGAAATTCCGGCTCCGCGCGAATTCCTTGGAATCGCGAATATTCGGAAATTTATTTCCGCGTCGTGCTGGGGTGTTCTCCCGTCAGGTCAGCCGGACGCTGGCGCGGTTCGAATATCGCTGGCCGGTGGACGGCAACCTCCGGGCGCCGTCTCCGCTCCGAGAACGTTGCTCCGAATCGCGTTCTTCTGCCCTGCGGCTCAGTGCCGCGGCGGCGGCTTGCGTCTGGGATGATGGCGAAACGCCGCCGTGCGCGCACGGTGGGCTTCAGCCTGATCTCGGCGAATTCTGCGACTCATGTGGTGACCTCTTTCAGCGAACCGGCTCGGCCGGCTGCGACACGCGTTTCAACGCTTCGCCGGAAAGGATGGCGCTGCCGTCAACCGCGATGTCGCCGAGCGACAGGATGCCGACCAGCTTGTTGTCACGGCTCAGTACCGGGGCGCGACGGATTTGGTGCTGCTCCATGATTTGCACGGCTTCGTCGACTTCCTGATCCTCGAAGACCGTGATGGTTCCGTCCGACATCACCTCGCGGACCATCGTCGTCGCGGGATGCCGCGCATCGGCCACCGCGCGGATGGCGATGTCGCGATCGGTCAGCATGCCGACGAGTTCGTCATCGTCGCAGACTGGCAGCACCCCGACATCCAGCTGGCGCATGAGCAGCGCCGCGTCGACCAGCGTCTCGTCGGGCCGGACGCACTGGGCATCCGGCGTCATGATCTCCCGGATCTTCATGTCCCGACAAGTTAGCATGCAAACGCTACGCTTCCCATCAGGCGGCCTGCCCGTGCGCGAATGGGAAGAACGCTGATGTCGCCGCGGCAGGTGGGGCTGGCTCTCCGAGCCGGCCTGAGGTCCGACGTGGAATCCCCTGCAAACAGAATCACCCTGCAACCCAGGCCGGTTCGGAGAACCGGCCCCACCAGGAGTCCCCCGCGACGTTTACGGGATTTCGTAGACTTCGACCAGCGCTTCGCCCGTGCCGCCATCGGTGCCGCGCACCTGCACGGTGTACGTTGCGCCGGAATTGAGGGTCACGATCAGCGCCGAGTCACGGCTGTTTGCCGGGAAGGCAAACGCGCCCACGCTCGAGAAGGTCGCGGCGAGATCCGCGGTCCAGTTGTCGTTCTCCGTCACCTTCACGGCGCTGCTGTTGTAAAGTTCGAGCTTCGGATCGGTCAGCACGTTCGGCACGCCGAGGGCCGTCAGCGCCGGGCCGGCGGCGCGGATCAGCAGTCGCTTGCTGCCCGTGCCGCTGATGGCGAAACCGGCGATCAGAATCTCGTCGCCCGTCCCGACGCGGTTGCGCGCGGACAGATTGGTCATGCGCGGCGAGTTGGTGGTGCCGGTATCGTAGGCTTCCACCAGCACGATGCCCGCGCCGGTGCCGCGCGCGTGCACCGACACCGCGCCACTGACGCCCTGGGTGAACGCCGCGTCGAAACTGCCGGCCGGAAACGCAAACGCACCGACGCTCTGGAACACCGGGGCGAGCGATGCATTCCAGTCGTCGTTCGTCAGCACCGAGACGCCGCTGCTATTGAAGAGCTCGAGCCGTGGGTCGCCCATCGCGCCGCCCACTCCCAGCGCCGTCAGCGCCGGGCCGGCCGCGCGCACCAGCACGCTGCGCGAGCCGCCGTCGACGAAAAAGCCGACGATGAGATTCTGCCCGGCGCCGAGCGCGGTCCGCACCGAGAGATTCGAAAGCCGGGCGGTCACCCCCGCGCTGACCGGCGCCCCCGTATCCGCCGCGCCAGGACTGCCGTTGATCGCCACGGATTGCCGCCACGTGGCGGCGTCCTTCCAATCGGCGGCGGCCGTGGTCGCCGGTGCCGGGACCACCAGGGAATAGCCTCCGCCCGACGCCCCCGCAAACCAGTTCGATTCGTAGCGGAACCGCAGGATGTGCACGTACCACGGCGCGGGCAGCGTCAGGGCGAGGGTTTCGCCATTGTTGTCGAGCGCGCCGGTGAATGCCCCCGGGGCCAGCACTCCCGCCGCGCTGGGATAGCGCGAGAGAAACGCCGTGCGATCCTTCGCGACGACGATGAAGGCGCCGCCGGCCAGCGTCGTGCCCGCGGGAAACGGGTAATCGATCCCGTTGGTGAACCGCACCCCGCTGAGGTCGAGCGGGCTCGGGCCGATGTTCTGCAACTCGACGAACTCGTAGTCGCCGGGGCTCGTCGCGGCCGCGGGCTGATACATCACCTCGGTGATCCGCAGGTTCTTCAACAGTGCGTCATGGTTTGCCGGCAACGGCGTGGGGTTCGACATGCCCGGCGTCGGCACTCCGAAATTGGTGATGGTCGAGGAACCGTCGGGATTTCGACCCGAAGAGAAATCCTTCGGCTGCGAATTGAGCGTGACCGAGTCGATCGGTTCGTTGTTCTCGCCGAGGAGGAAAATCGGGTCGGTATCACCGAGCCCGAATGCGAAATCGGCGCCGAAAAGCGCCAGGTAGGCGCCCGGCCCGATGTAGCTGAGCGATGCGAATTTGAATCGCGAAGGACGCGTGATGTCGTCCGTGAGTTGCACCCCGCCCAGCGCGATTGGCTGCGACAGCGGGTTGTACAACTCGATCATGTCGTGATCGAGCCGGAAGGTGATCCGCGCCGCCCACTCGTTGATCTTGAGTGACGCGAGGCTGCTGCCGAAGGGCAGGCCCGCCGCCGGGTTTGCCGCGCCAAAGCTCGGATTGGTGAGCGCCCACGTGTCCGCGCGCGCACCCGTCCGGGAAATCGAGTAATCCGCCGGCAGGTAGCCGAACGCGATCGAATCGACCAATGCGCCGCCCGCCGCGGTGGTATTGTACAGGCGAACCTGATCGCCTTCCGCGTCGAGCGAGAATCCGGTGTGCAGCCCCGGCGCGGAACTCGCCGGATCGGCGTAAACCACGAGGTAGCCTGCCGCCGCAATCGTCGTGCCGCTGGGAAAAACAAATTTGCGCGCCACGGCCGGATCGTCGGTCAAGCTCATGCCGCTGAGGTCGATCGCCGTCGCCCCGCCGTTGAACAGCTCGATCATGTCCGGGAACGTGCCGGTGTTCGACAACCGCGTGTTCGCCGCCATCACCTCGTTGATCCGCAGGGTGGGCGTGGTGGCGACGGTCACCGTCGTGCTGCTCGTCGGCACGGCAAGTGCCACGCTGCCAGCGAGCAGCGTGAGGGTGAGCAGCGCGCCCAGCTTTGCACTCATGCGGATACGTTGATGCATTCTTTCACCTAAGCCGAAACCGGCCGAATATCCAATGACGGCGGACCCTTGACTCCGGATTCGTCCGATCGAACATGGCAACGTTTTCCCCCTCACGCGCCGGCGGCGGCGCGCGTCACCCCACAACCCATCCCACGATGAAAAGCAGATCGTTCGTACTGTGCATGTTCGCGCTCGCCTTGGTCGCATCGAGCGCCCGCGCCGGGCTCACCACCGGCATGAAGCCAGGCAAGCCGGAATTCAAAGCGATGAGCCAGCTGGCTTTCGCCCCGGAAGGTGTGATCTTCATCGCCGACACCAAGGCGGCCGCCATCACCGCGATCGCGCTCGACGACACCAAACCGGCGGCCGGCTCGGCCACGCTCAAGGCCGAGGCCATCAACGAAAAGATTGCCGCGCTACTCGGGACGAGCGCCGATCAGATCATCATTGAAGACCTGGCGGTGAATCCCGCCTCGCGCCAGGCCTACCTGGCGGTGTCGCGCGGCAAGGGGCCCGACGCCGTGCCCGTCCTCGTTCGCGTGAAGAGCGGCGGCCAGCCGGAAATCGTTTCGCTCGAAAAGGTGCGGTTCTCGCGCGCGGAGTTGCCCGATCCTGCGCCGGATTCCGCTCCCGCCGCCGGGCAAAAGGGCGGCAACCGCCGGCTCGAGGCGATCACCGACATCGCGTACGTCGACGGCCGCGTGCTCGTGGCCGGGCTTTCCAACGAGGAGTTCTCGTCGACGCTGCGCGCGATCCCGTTTCCGTTTCAGACGGTCGCCCGCGGCACGTCGGTCGAAATCTATCATGGTTCGCACGGGCAGTTCGAAACCCGCGCGCCGGTCCGAACCTTCGTGCCGTACAAGGTGGGCAAGGAGCAGCATCTGCTCGCCGCCTACACCTGCACGCCGCTGGTGCAGTTCGCGCTGAACGAACTCCAGCCCGGCGCGAAAATTCGCGGCAAGACGCTCGCGGAATTCGGCAACCGCAACCGGCCGCTCGACATGATCGTGTACCAGAAGGACGGCAAGGACTACCTGCTGCTCGCGAACAGTGCGCGCGGCGTCATCAAGGTTGCCGCCGAGCAGATCACACCCAACGCCGAATCGATTACCGGGCGTGTGGCGGAGACCAAGGGCCTCAAGTTCGAGAAGATCGACTGGGCCGGCGTCACGCAGCTCGACCAGCTCGACAACCGTTACGCGGTCGTCGTGCGCACGGGCACCGGCAGCGCGCTGAATATCGAGACGCTCGCGCTGCCGTGAGGCTCCAAGTAGGGCGGGCTTCAGCCCGCTCTTGACGCATGTTCTGCCTGCGAATGCGGGGCGGGCTGAAGCCCGCCCTACTGCTACTGGCGTGCCTGACGATGCGCGCGGCCGACCCGGCGATCCACTGGCTCGCCGGCGCCGTCGAGGTCATCAACGTGGCGGCCGGCGAATCCGGCGTGTCGCCGGCCGAGGCGCTGGTGGTTTTCGCGGAGCAGGAGCATGCAACGATGGTTCCGCCGATTGCGGGGACAACGCGGAGGAGCGGCGATCGGCTGCGCTTCGAACCGCGTTTCCCCTTCACGCCGGGAGTCGCCTACCGCGCGGAATTTCGCCCGGCGGGTCGCCCCGTCGTCGTGGCGCGCTTTCGCGTTCCGGTGGACAACGCTCCCCCGAGCACGGTCGTGCGCGAGATTTACCCGACCGCCCGCGAGCTGCCGGAGAACCACTTGAAGTTCTACGTTCATTTCTCGGCACCCATGAGTCGCGGCGGTGCCTATCAGCATCTCCGGCTGCAGGCGGCGGGGGGAGAGCCCGTCGAGCTGCCCTTCCTCGAACTCGACGAGGAGCTGTGGGATCCGTCGATGACCCGGCTGACGCTGCTGATCGATCCGGGACGGATTAAGCGCGGCGTGAAACCCCTCGAGGACATCGGCCCCGTCTTCGAGTTGGGCAAGACCTACACGCTGACCGTCGACGCGGGCTGCCGTGACGCGAGCGACCGTCCGCTCGCTGCGGAGTACCGCAGGACGTTTCGGGTCACGGCCGCGGACCGTTCGCCGCCGGATCCATCGAACTGGAAGGTCACGCCGCCGCGAGCCGGCACGTGCGAGCCGCTGGTGGTCGATTTCGACAAACCGATGGATCACGCGCTCGCCTTGCGTTTGATCAGGGTGCGCGGCGAATCCGGCAACGTCGCCGGCGAGGCAAACCTCACCGACGCCGAGCGGCGCTGGACGTTCGTGCCGCAGCACGCGTGGCCGAGTGGGGCCCACGCCGTGGTCGTCGCCACGACGATCGAGGATCTTGCCGGCAACAACATCGGCAAGACCTTCGACGTCGATTTGTTCGAGGGCGTGCAGCGACGAATCGCCACGCCGAGCGTCAGCGTCGCGTTCACGGTGGAATGACGGAGCCGGTGGGCCGAGGTCAGTCCTTGTAGGGCGGGGTCTCCTGACCCCGCCGCGGATGCGTATTTCGAGCTGCACGGCGGCGGGGTCGGGAGACCCCGCCCTACAGGATATCCAGCTTAACGTACTGGGGGGGCGCACCCACATCGGTGAGCCTGTCTCGCCTGCCGCACGTGACAAAATCGGATTCTCGCGCACGTTGCGCAACCCCATCCCCAATGAAAAACAAGCCCCTCGTTTGCGCGAGCGCATGCCTGCTCGCTGTCCTGTTTTCCAATTCCACCACCGCGCGGGTGGTCGGCCGGCTCTACACGTTTTCGCCGGCCGGGCAGGCCTCGGTGAAGATCGAAGTCACCGGCGGACCGATCATCTACATCGACCCGACCGGCTTCACCACGTCACCCGCGGATGCCGATTACATTCTGCTCACGCACAACCACGGCGACCATCAATCAGTGCCGGTCATCACTCGCGTCCGGAAACCGAATACAGTCGTCGTCTCCTCGCCGCCCGGCGTGCCCGCGCTGCAGCAGGGGCTGCCCGGCACGACCATCCAGGCGGTGACGCCCGGTCAGAAGTTCACGCTCGGCAGCGTCGAAGTGGAGACGGTGGCAATGTACAACATCGTCAAAAACAATCACCCGCGCGCCATGAACTTTGTCGGCTACGTGCTGAACGTCGGCGGCGTGCGCATCTTCCACGCGGGCGACACAGAGCGGATTCCGGAAATGAAAACGTTCGCGGCCGATGTCGCGCTGCTGCCGCTTGGCCAGACGTTCACGATGACGAGCGTGCAGGAGGCGATCGACGCCGCGCTCGATCTCAAGGCGCGGATTGCGATTCCGATTCACTGGGGGCTCGCGGAGGGCACGGCAGCCGATGCGAATCAGTTCGCGAGTTCGCTCGCGGCTCGCGGTTTGCAGACAATGACCGCGACGCCTGCGGGGGGATTCGCCCTCGAGGTATCGGAGACGGTGGCGTTCGCCGAGCATCCGGCAAGTCAGACCGTCGCGCCGGGCGCGAACGCGACCTTGAGTGTGCAGGCGAGCGGCACGGGTGCGTTGCGTTATCAATGGCGCCGCAACGGAGTCGCGCTGGCCGGGGCCACGAGCGCCACACTGGCGATCGCCGCTGCGGCCGACGCGAACGTCGGCGATTACGAGGTAATCGCAACCGACGCGAATGGCCCGCTGGTGAGCCGGATGGCGCGGCTGATCGTGGAAACACCGCGGCCCGGCCGGCTCGTGAATCTCTCGGTGCGCGGCGTGGCGCGCGGGCTCTCGCCGCTGATTGTCGGCTTCGTGACCACCGGCGGCAGCAAGCCGCTGTTGATCCGTGGCGTCGGTCCATCGCTCGCGAGCTTCGGCGTGACCAACGCCATCCCGACTCCGCGGCTGCAAGTGATGTCGGGGAGCCAGAGCCTGGAGAACAACGCCGACTGGCGCACCGGCGGAATCGCGACGATGCGCGCAGCGTTCTCTGCGGTTGGTGCGTTCGATTTCGCGGACACGAGCCGCGATGCCGCCGTGCTCGCGTCGGTCGATGGCAGCCGCACGGTGTGGGTGTCCGACACGAGCGACCGGACGGGCGTCGCCCTCGCGGAGGTGTACGATGCGCAGCCCGACAGCGCGGCGCGGCTCGTGAACCTGTCCGCGCGAAATTTTGCGGGCACCGGCGAGAATGCGCTGATCGCCGGGTTCGTGATCAGCGGCAACGTGCCGAAACGGCTGCTCGTCCGCGGCGTCGGCCCGCGATTGCAGACGGGGTTCGGTCTCACCGGTGTGCTGGTCGACCCGAAGGTGGAACTCTATCTCAGCGAAGCGGGCCGCAGCACGCTGTTCGCCGCGAACGACAACTGGGCGGAGGCCGGCGCCGGGCCGACCCGCGCCGCCTTCAGCACGGCCGGTGCCTTCGATCTGCCCGATGCGACGAGCAAGGACGCCGCGCTCATCGTGACGGCCCCAGCGGGCGCGTTCACCGCGCAGGTGACCGGGGTGGGCAACACGACGGGCGAAGCGTTGATTGAGATCTACGAGTTGCCTTGAGTTACCTGATTGAAGTCAACCGCGAAGGTCCTGGCGCAACGCCGCCGGGACCAAAGCGCCGTAGAGAGCATCGCCCACGGAATACAGTCATCTGCTCCGCGTGATCTGCGTACTCCGCGGTTGATCGTCTGCGTGGATTTCGTCGGGCTGATGCTCGTTTGATCACGCGGTGCACAGACAACTCACCGCGGAGCACGCGGATCACGCGAATGGTCCGCGATTCCCCATCCATCGTCCGCGTGCCCGGCGGGCTCCGCGGGGTGATATTCTGCGGCCCGTGGTAGGGCGAGGCGTCCAGGCCGAACCGCCAACGACGCGGACGGTTTGCCTTGCGTGTGGAAACCGAACTTTTCCCGAGAATCTTCTTCATCGCGGCAAACCTTCGGCTCTAGCATGACGGCATGCTGTCGCGGCTGCTCCTCGTCGTGCTGTGCCTCTCGACCGGTGTCGCGGCGCCCGCGACCCAGCGTTACGACGAGTTTATCCGCGCGGCCGGCAACGCCGAGTCCGACGCGGTGCGGCTCGCGCACCTGAAAAAACTTGCGTTCCAGTGCACGGTCGACGGCACAACGCTGCCGGGGCTCGACCAGCTGATCGCGTTCGTCGAGCGCTGGGATGCGCCCGAGGCGCGGCTCGACTTCTTCGACCGCGAGATTCGCCGGACGCTGAGCTTCGACTTCGGCATCGACGAGCAATCGCCGCTGCTGCCGATCGCGGCGTACTATCGCGCGCGGATGCTGGTTTGGGCGTGCCTCGAGTACAGCGACATCTATCCGTTTCCCGAAAAACGCTCCGCGTATCTCGGCCGCGCGCGAGCACAATTCGAGCTCGTGGCGAAGGCGTTTCCGGAAAACCGGATCGCCAGAATGTACCTCGGCGTGCCGATTCCGCCGGCGCGCTCCCTCGCCGTGCCGGCCGGCGCGCCGGACTGGGCGATCGCGCACCGCGAGGGGCTCGAGCGGCTGGCCGACATCATCGAGTGGTGGATTGATCATCGGATGCGACCCAACGGCGAGTACGGCGGCGGCTGGGGCGACGATTGCGAGATGTGGCGGCACTGGGTGCCGATTCTCTTCGGCTTCGAGCATCCGCGCGCGAACTGGGCCCAGGCGTACCTTTCCGCGCGATTGCTCGCGCAGCCGCACCTCGCCGGCGGCTATCACAACAAGATCAGCGACGTGGAGCACACGGCCGAAGACGTGGCCGACGCGCTGACGCCGATGATGTTTCTCGCGCCGGACAATCCGGACTGGGCGAAGCGGGTGCTGCGGCTGATCGAGCTCGCGGAGACGCTCTGGATGGGCCGCAACGAGCGCGGGCATCTGCAGTTCAAGAGCACCTATTTCACCTCGGAGAAGATCGACCTCGCGCCGGCGCACGCCTGCGACACGGTCTACCACCCACGCGCGCTCCAGCCAGTGCTGCTTTATTGGCAGCGCACGGGCGATCCGCGTATCGGAAAACTCGTGACGGAGTGGATGCGAACCTGGGTCGACGCCGCGGCGCGCGAGGAACGCGGCAAACCGGCGGGCATCCTGCCCACGGCGATTCACTGGCCCGACGGCCGCGTGGGCGGCGTCGGCGAGAAATGGTGGCTGCCGGAGAACTACCCGACACCGCTGTACGATTTTCCGAGCGCGATGACGCTGATGCTGAACACGCTCGTGCTGACGGCGCACATGACGGGTGACCGGAGTTTTCTCGAACCGCTGCGCTCGATGGCGGCGGCGCGACTGGCGTGGATTCGCGCCGGCCGTCCCGCCGCGGCCGAAGGTTCGCGGTTGTGGTGTGCCGCGCAGTTGAGCCAGCTCGGCGGCGCGATCGCGAAGTACCGTTTCATCACCGGCGACCCCAGCCTCGACGAGCTGCTGCAGGCCGAGCGCGACGTGCCCTATGTGCAACTCCGGCTGGCGGAGAAGCCAGACGATGCCACGCGCGGCCGGTTCGTCTCTGCGCTCGAGCAGCTCGCGTCGGTCGTGCGAGTCAATTTTCCGGCGTACACGCAGGAGGTGCGCTACACCGATCGCGTGATGCGCTTCCCCGTGCTCTACCAGCCCGGCTGGATGCTGGAGCAGGGTGCGCCGACGACGATCGTCGAGGCGGGCGTGATGGCGATGGGGCTCAACCGGCTGACGCTCCTCTACAACGCCGCGACCGGCGATCCCGGCGACCCGCTGTATTTTCCACTCAACGCCGTGCGCTGGCGTACGCCGCCGCGCGACATTGCCGTGCTCGTGACCGAATCGATGCCGGAGCGATTCGCGGCGCGGCTGTATCATTTTGGTGCCGCGCCCCGCGAGTTTTCGGCGGAGATGCTGCTGCTCAGGCCGGGGAAGTACCGCGCGACGTTGAGCGAAGCCCGCTCCGACCGGAAGCTCAGCGAGACAGCCTTCAGCATTGGCCAGGATGGGCGCACGGTTCCGGTGCAGCTGGCACCCGCCGTGGAGACGTGGCTTCGCATCGAGCCGGCTGGCCGCTGAAAGCGGCGCCGGGCGGGACGCTGGAATCATTCGGTTTCGAATCGTTTCACGGTGTAAAACGAAACCACTGAAAGGTGGAACGCGTTGTTCCCAACGCATTGCGGTCTGTCCGCTCGTACATCAGGCGCTTGGGTCAAGCGGCTCCACCCCTGCTGCATTTGGCACGGCGGAGCCGTCGCGGATGACGCGCCGACGTTTACGTCGAGGACGAGCGCACGGTCGACAGGTTGATTTTGAGGCCGGGATGCAGATCAGTCAGCACCTTCGCCCATGCGAATGCCGCGTCGTTTTCCGCGTTCGCGTATCGTTCAAGCATCCGTGCCAAGGCTTCGGCCTGAGCTCGGTCGCGGCAAATCTCATGCAGTTTGGTCCACTCCGTTTCGCCACCGCGCAACGCCGCGTGGAGAAGTTCGTCGTCCGTCATGGTTTCGACTCTCCCATTTGTCGAATCAGCGCCAGCAATTCCGCAAGATCGACCGGCTTGTTCAAGACGTGGTCGACCGCCAGCGCGTGGTACGCGGCGATCTCGCCGTCGGTCAAACACGAGCTGTGGACAATGATGGCGCCCGAGAACGCCGTATCGCGAAGTTTCGAAACCAAGCCCAGTCCGGAGAGCTGCGGCATCCGGTGATCGGTCAACAACACGTCGAAGTAATGCACGTCCGCGGTGATCCGCGCCAGCGCTTGCACGCCGTCTCCAACGCGTTCGACCGCGTGGCCATCTCGTTCCAGGGCCATCCGCAGCATTGACGCAAGTTGCTCGTCGTCTTCCGCGCAGAGTACTCGCAGTTTCGAGTGTTCGCGGATGGCGTCCAATTGCTCCAGCTCCCGGCTTGGCGGATTCATGGCCGTGCACTAAAGTCGGCCAAGTAGCTGCCTGCCCAGGTCACGGGCGGAAACGGCGGTGATGGCGACGAAAAACCATGTTCGAGCAGGGCAAGGAAGGATGGGTGCTCAAAGGGCTTTGGAATCACTCCGAGCCCGCCTACTTCGGCGCTGCGAGCTTCGAAACCGTTGACCAGTGCCCCCGTGATGAACCATGCCCGCAGCGGCCTTCCCTGCAACTGTGATTGGGCTTGCAGCCGGCGGCATGTTTCGAAGCCGTCCATCACTGGCATGTGAATGTCAATCAATGTGCCATCGATTGCTTCCTTTTCCGCCACGGTGATCGCGGCCGAACCGGATTCCGCCGTCAGGACTTTGTAGCCGGCAAACTGCAGTAGATATGCCAGCGACACACACACGGAAGGTTGGTCGTCGACCACGAGCAGGGTACGTTGGGACATTGAAGGGGTTTCGATCAAACTACGTTACGCTGCGCGAACGCGTCTACTTACGCTTTGCGAATTGCAGCGCATTCCTTGCTGGCCGCGGTTCGTGTTTCGCGATGCGACGTAACATGGGCGACATGTCGCCCCTATCTCTAGAGGTATTCGGCTACGGTGCAAGGCGAGTAATCGCCCATGCCTCGCAAGCCTCGCCACCGCAGCGTCGCCCGCCAGCGAACGGACCGGAATCTGGTTGGGCGGATTGTGAAGCGCTTGCGGAATCAGCAGAATCTGACTCAGGAGGACCTGGCGGGTCGCGCGGCGGCAGTGGGGTGGTGCATCAGCCGTGATGCCGTGAAGCGAATCGAGCGTGGCGAACGCGAGGTTACGGATATCGAGCTGCGCCTGTTGGCCAGGTCGCTGAGGGTCCCGCCGGCGATCCTGTTGGATTGAGGTCGTCCCGCCGCGCGACATTGCCGTGCTCGTGACCGAATCGATGCCGGAGCGATTCGCGGCGCGGCTGTATCATTTTGGTGCCGCGCCCCGCGAGTTTTCGGCGGAGATGCTGCTGCTCAGGCCGGGGAAGTACCGCGCGACGTTGAGCGAGGTGCAGGCCGGGCGACGAATTAGTTCCGCGCCGCTGATGGTCGGCGCCGGAAGTCGCAGCTTCAGCGTAACGTTGCCGCCGGCAATCGAGGTTGCGGTGCACATCGAGCCCGCGGCTGGCCCCGAATTATAGCGGGCCCGCGGTGCGTTTCCTGGGGACGGCCTGCCTTCGGACCGTGCAGCGTGTGCGCATCACCCGGCGCGGGGCGCGCCGGCCCCAACGACGTCGCGACTCACTCGGCGCGGTTCTTTCGCACGACCGTCACGGGTCCGAGCAGCCCGGACTCGGGCAGCGGCGTTGGCGGGCCCCCGCGGCCGCCACCGAATGCCGGCGCGGGCACGTTGAGGACTTTCTTGTCCGCCGCCACGACGCGGTCGCCCGCGATCCGGTTGGTCCATTGATTGGTCACCTTGATCTCGAGCTGATTCGCGCCGGGTCGCAGCGCCGCGGTGGTGTCGACGCGATAAGGCGGCGCCCACACCGTGCCGAGATCGCGGCCGTTGATCGAAACCTGCGCGAGGTCGCCGACCGCACCGAGGTCAAAGAATAGCTGCGCGCCCGAAGTGAACCACGCGCGGGGCGCGTCGATCGTCTTCGAGTACGTCGCGGTGCCCGAGAAATACTTCACGCCTTCGTCGGCGTTCGTGGTCCACGATTCGAGTTGCGCGAACGACGTGCGCGCTGGCGCGCCGAGTTTTTCGGGAAACGCGACGTCCCACCCGCCGGTCAGCGTGGCGAGCGTGTTTTCATCTGCGGGAGGCATCGTGCGCGTTCCGCCGTCGGCCGGGCGGCGAAACACGATGAAGAGCGCCTCGCGTGGCGCGAGCTGGAGCGGAACGATCGTTCGTTCCTTGTCGCCCGCGTAACTGGCGGATTCGATTTCGCCGGTCAGCGGCCGCCAGAGTTCGGGCTCGCGACCGGCGACGCGGAACCGCACCTCGAGCCGCTGCGCGCGGTCCGTGAGGTTGGCGACGTAGTAGATGTCGGTGTTGTCCGGCTCCACGCGCCGGTGCAGCCACGCTACGTCGGCATCGAGCCCCCGGGCCGTTTCGAAGTCCTTCGCGATTCCCTGCATCGCCATCACGCGATCGAGCGCCCAGCCCCAGATCACCGTGCCCTTGCCAACTCGCCGCACGGTCCGGCTGCGGCCGTCGAGATCACCCCAGAGCTCGTCGGCGAGCGCGCGGACGTCGTCGTCGCACCCCGGATAACCCATCAGGCTCGGCGAGCGCGCGGGCTTGCCGCCGACCACGATCGCTCCGCCGAGCACAAGCTCGCGAATTTTTCGCAGGAGCTCCGGCCGCATCCGATCAGTTTCGGGCAACACGAGCACGCGATAGCTCATGCCACCCGGCAGCGTCAGCCGGCCGCCTGTGGTGAGCCCAGTCGAACCATCGGCGTCCACGCTCATCCGGTTGAGCAGCACGTCGGCGTTGATGAAGTCGTAGTCGTGGCCTTCGGGCGGCGTCGGCTGCGTGCCCGGGCCCCAGATGGGCGGCGTCGACGGCGCGCCTTCATTGAGCAGGTACGCGAGGTCGGCGACGAACCGGCCCTGTTGCAGCAGGAAAGACGCGCGCGCGAGGTACGTCATGAACGGCGCGGCCTGCTCCGCCCACGTGATGTTCCGGTTGAGGTGCGTGCCGACCATCGTGTTGCCCGGCTTCGTGTCCAGCGGCTGGTGCGCCGAGGTGTGAAACACGATTCGGTTCACGCCCTGCGCGAGCCAGTAGTCGCCGACTTTCTTCAGCGTGAACGGCGATTCGTAGCCGCCGCCGGTGAACGCCTCCGCCGCGACGAGCGGTTTGCCGTAAACGTGCGCCGCCGACGCCGCCCCGCGCACGTCCTGCAGGTACATCAGTCGCGGATGCAGATCGCGGACCCAGAACTCGCCCATCGGAATCTCGACCTTGCTCTTGTTGAGCAGCGTGTCCTCCGGCATCTCGAGCGATACCCCCGCCGCCTCCGCGTAGATGCCGACGCCATGCTCGCGCAGCTTCTCCGCCATCGTGCCGTAGTGCGCGTCGGCCCACAGGTCGGCGAGCGTGCGGCGAAAATCCCAGAGGAACCGATCGCTGGCCTCCGCGCTCTCGACCACGCGCCCGGTCAGCGCGGGCAGGAACGGCGTCGGGTCGTACCCGCGCCGGCGGCGAAACTCGGCGGCGAGCTGATCGGTCCAGTTGTTCGTCCCGGCCTCCCAACTGTCCATCATCACGTAGCGCAGGCTCTTCCCGAAGAGCGGGCCGAGCGCCTGCCGCAGCGGATCGAAGTATCCGTGAAAGTAGGACTCCATGTGCGCGCGGCTGAGCTTGTCGGCCTCGTAGCCCGAACCCGCGGGCGTGGCGGGCCGGTTCTTCGCGCCGGTGAGCGAATAGCCGAGCCGCAGCACGGTCCAGCGGCCGGCCGGCGCGTCCCAGTCCAGCGTGTCGTCGGCTTTCATTTTCGTCGTGAGATCGATCACGTCGCGCCGCGCGACGACCGCATCAGCGGACACGGTGGGTGAGGGGACCGATTCGTATTCGAAGAGGAAGCTGAACCCCGCCTTTTCCTCCCACCGATTCAGCCGCGCGCCGCCGTGCAGCACGGCTTCGCTCAGGACATACTGTGCCGCGGGCGCGGCCGGCGCCTGGCTCATCGTCTGCGCGGGCCCGAGCGGCGCGCCGCTCATTTCGATCCGGTAGAACTTCGCCTTCGTCGGCGTGAACGCGTACGTGCGCACCATGCCCTGCCGGTAGAGCTGCGTGCCCGGGAGCGTGACCAGCGTGCGGAAATTCTTCCCATCGTCGCTCGCCAGCACGCGCCCGACGGGAATCCCGCGCGCGCTGCCGCCCTGGCCGCCGATCGTGATCGCGCGGGCGGGAAACGGCTGCGGGAACTCGAACTGCACCCACGCTGCGCCGCCGTTCTTCGGCGCGGGAATCGTGAGCAGGGTGTTGAGCTGATCGTCGAGCAACGCCGTGCCGTCGACCGGGCCGTTGTTCGTCGTGACGATCGGCTTCGCCGCCGCCGCGTCGTTCTCGTCCGCCGTCCGATACGCGACGACCGCGGCGTCGGCGTAGAAGGGCGGATCCTTCGAGTCGCTCGAGTAGTAGCTCGCGCCGGTGTTGCGAATCTGCCCGATGTTCGACGGTGGCGCGGCGAGTTTTTGTGAAACGCGCCGTCCGCCTTCGACGAGCGTTTCGCTCCAGACGTATTTCTTCATCGCCTGCTCCGGCTTCACCCACGGCCCGCCGGTTTCGCTCCAGCCGGGCGAACTGAAAATCGACATCTCGAGCCCGAGCCGATCCGCCTCGGCTGCCGCGTGCCGCACGGCGTCGTACCAGTCGGGCGTGCCGAACTCGATTTTCTTCTCCACGGTTTGCCCGCGGCCGAAGTTCACGCCCGCGAGCATGAACCCGCCGATGCCCACGCGCTTCATCCACTCGAGATCCTTCGTGATGCCGTCCTTCGTGACGTTGCTCATCGTCCAATGCCACCAGGTGCGCGGCTTCGCGGAGTCCGGCGGAGAGCGAAAACCGGCGGCGAGGGGGCCCGCAGGCTGGCCGACCACAGTTGAAACCATCAGACCGGCCAGAGCGAAAAACACGCGGTTCATTTTCGAAAAGGCCGATTGGAACAGGAGGTCGCGGAGGAAGCGGAGACAAGTGCAGAGACTCGGCGCCGCTGTCGCTGAACCTGACGCTTTCTCGCGTGCATATGCCATTGAACAGAAGGCAACAAAGGGAACGAAGAGTCGTTCGTCTTCGCACTCTTTGTTTCCTTCGTTACCTTTTGTTCAAAAGGATTGGGGGATTGGGTTTGGTTGCGGCTGAACCGCTCTGCGCGCTCCTGTAAAACTGTGTCAGGGTTTGTCCTTGATGTACCCCGCCAGCGGATTCTGCGGCAGCGTCTTCAACCCCTCGGCGACGACGGCCGCATTCAACTGGGCGCCGGCGGCGCTCGTGTGCACGCGGCCATCGGCAAAGAGCGGGTTCACTTTCTCCTGACCGAGTTCGTCGTAACGCGACGCGATCCGCTCGTGCAGGTCGATGAAGCCGACGCCTTCGGCCTTTGCGACGTCGCGCGCCCAGTCGGCGTGGCTGCCGCTCGTGCGGCCGATTTTTCCGTCGCGCCACATGTTGCGCGGGATGAGCGAGCAAACGATCGGCGTCGCACCTTTCGCGCGCGCCTCGGCGATGTAGCGCCGCAGATACCAGCCCCAGGTGTGCATCGTTGATTTCTCCTTCGTCTTTTCGTCTTCGCGCTCCTGGGTTTCCTCGCCGATGCCCTTCAGCGGCGCGCGCGGACCATTGTCGTTGTGGCCGAACTGAATCAGCACCACGTCGCCGGGCTTCAGGTGTGCCGTGATGAAGTCCCAATAGCCGGTGTCGCGAAAGCTGCGCACGCCCGTGCCGCCGACGGCGCGGTTGACCACGTTGATCTTGTCCAAATCGAGGTGCGTGCCGAGATACTCGCCCCAGCCCCACTGGCCGCCGTCCGCGCCGTCGCCGCGGCCCTGTCGCACGGTGGAATCGCCGACGAGCCAGACCGACGGCAACGCCGGTTTCGCCGGCCAGCCCAACCGCAGCCACGCGAAACGTTCCGCGGGCACGCCTTCGCCTTTCGCCGAAAGGAATTTTGTCACCGGGCTCGGCCGCAGGCCCTTCAATCCCGCGACGACCATGGCCGCGTGCAGGTCCGCGCCGATGGCGTTGAAGTGCGTGTGATCCTGCTGGTAGATCGCCTTCACCTTTTCCTCGCCCATGGCGTCGAACGGATCGGCCATCGTGTTCGTGAGATCGATGAACGGAATCTTGGCCGCCTTGGCGATGTCGAACGACCACAGGCCGTAGCGGCCGGAGCCGCGCTCGATTTTTCCGTCGCGCCAGATGTTGCGCAGCGTAAGCGAGAGCACGATGGGCGACGCGCCCTTCGCCTTCACGTCGGCGATCATCTTCCGCAGGTACCAGCCGAAAGTGTGCACGACCTCGTGTTTCTTCGTCATCTGGTTGTCGATTTCCTGCGACTCCTCGCCGAGCCCCGGCAGCGAGCCGCGCGCGCGTGACATGTCGTTGATCGCGCCGCCGTCGTTGTGGCCGAATTGAATCAGCACCACGTCGCCCGGCTTCAGGTCGACGAGCAACTGATCCCAGAGCCCTTCGGACACAAACGTCCGGCTGCTGCGGCCGCCGCGCGCGCGATTGGCGACATTGACCTTCGTGAGATCGAAATAATCGGCAAACGGCACGCCCCAGCCCTGCTGAACCGCGCCGCGGCCGCGTGCGGCGGTGGAATCGCCCGCGATGAAGATCGTCGGCAGCGCGGGGTCGAGTTTGGCCGGGACGGAGGCGGGATTTTTCGCCAAGTCGGGCGCGGGCGCGGGAGTTTGTGCGAAGGCGCTGAGCACCGCAGCAAACGAGACGACCAGCGCTCGAATCCCCGCCGTGGCACGGGCAACCTGCCCGTGCTGGAACATCGGTGCTCTTTCGAGCACGGGCAGGTTGCCCGTGCCACGGTTGGGCAGTGTTCGTTTCAATGATGATACCATTTAATCTCCTTTCGCCACCGGGGCCGATTCATCGAGTTCCAACCTCAGATAATCGTAAATCACGCCATTGTTGATCGGTCCCGCGGGAATCGTGAGCGTGAGCACGTTGGCGCCGGCCTTCAGGAGCGCGGCGTCGAACGCGAGCTCGCGCTCGTACCAGAGTCCCTGGATCGAGTGACGCGTGATCGCGCCATCGACCAGGAGTCGGTCGATCTTGCCGGCGGGCGCGTCGTTGACCGTCACGCCGATTTCGCGCGCGCCGCTGCCGCAGATCGCGACGCGCAGGATCGCCCGACCGCGCGGCGCGGCGGAGCCGAGATCGAAGCGGATCGCATACGGCGTCGCCCGGCCGGCCGAGCGGATGCCGTAGAACGGCTCGACCTTCGCGGCCGGATTCTCGTTGTGCGGCACGTGCTGGAAGAACCAGTCGCGGCGAAAATCGCTTTTCCCCACGATGAACGTCACGTCGTCCGGAAACTGCTTCGCGTAATTCAGCGGCATCGCCGGATCGAAGAACTTGTCGGCGCCGGCGAATTCGGAGCCATTGCGATTCGGCACGCCGACTTCCCAGAGCTGCTTCCCGCGACGGACCGGCTTCCACTCGAGCATCGCGAGATCGAGCGGTTGGCCGGCTTTCACCGTGACGTTGGCCTGTGCAAATTCGCCGAGCACGCCATCGGCGAACGCACGCAACGTGTAGGTGCCGGCGCGCACGTTCGGGATGGAGAAGCGCCCGTTGTCCGCACCGCGCGCCCAGAATTGGTAATTTTTGCCGTCCTGTTGCCAATCGATCACGCGGCCCGGCGCGGGCGCACCGCTGCGCGCGAAAGTTGACGTGTAGGCCGCGGCAGTGAGTCCGACGCGCAGATTCGGGAACGTCTTGCTCGTCGCGTGCGGATCCGAAAGGGCAAACTGGCCACGCACGATGCTGCGTTCGGCGCGGCGCGCGTAGTCGACGCCGGCGACCCAATCGTAGGGCCACTTCGCGACCTCCTTCGTCCATTGCGTGCGCGCGTCGGCCGCGAGTGACTTCGGATCGCCGTCCGTGTTCACGTAGAGCATGAACGGCCCGATGATTTTGCTCCAACGCTCGCCTTCAGCGACCTCCACCACGGCGCCACCGTAGTGGCTGCTGCGCCAGTAATTCAGCACGATCGGCGCCGCGACGGGCGTCGTGTCGCGGTGACACAGGAACTCCACCTTGGTCGGGCCGCCGCTCATGTACTCCATTGACGGATTGATCAGCCAGAAGCCAGTGCGCTGGGTGGTGCTCGACCAGCCGGACGCCGGATTTTCCGACTGCAGCGCGGTGTAGATGTATTTGTCGCCCTCGCGCCGGCTGGCGGGATAGTGTTTGTCGCGCTTCGCATCGACCGTGATCCAGTCGAACATGTCCGCGAGCTTGGCGGCGAACCGCGCCTCGGTGAACGCGCCCGCCGGATAGTTCGCCGGATGCTCGAATGTGCAATACGTGTAGATGCCCGACTCGCCACGCCCGAGCGACCAGCGAATCTCGATGTCCACCGCGAGATCGCCCTCGGCGTCTCTCGGCACGCCGGGCCCGTGTCCCATTTTCTTTCCGCCGGAAATGCCTTTGACCGAAACCTCGCCCCGCGCGCCGCCGTTGCCGCGCGGATCGATCGTGATCCGCGTGCGCGTCTCCTGGCCGCCGGTGGTGTCGTGCGACCAGTAGCCGCCGGGGTGGCCGGACTTGTCCGTGAGCATCTCGACGCTGCGGTGCGCGAGCGAAACCAGATCGCCACTGCGCTTCGAGACGCGCGCCGTCAGCACCTCGTTCGCGAGCGTGAATTCGGTTTCGGATTCGGTGACGGTGACTTGGGCGAGAGCCACAAGAGGCACTGCCATCACGCCGAGAATTGCGGAGATTAATCGATACATATTTTGCATGTCATTCTGAGCGCCAGCGAAGAATCCAGTCTCAGCCGGGACGATGCAGTTGGCTCGAGGTGGAACGCGACCTCCGGGCGCGTTCGTGCTGCGGATACGGCCAGACGGCGCTCGGAGATCGCCGTCCACCTTCGGGTAACATCGCTGCGAGTGAAGCGAGTTCCAACGGCATCGTTCCGTCCCAGAATGACAGAAGGAGGACACCGCGCATTCATGGCGCGGACTCCTCCAATTCCAGCCGCACGTAATCGTAGAGGATGCCGTTGTTGATCGATCCTGCGGGGACGATGATTCTCACGACGTTCGTACCGCTCTTCAACCGCGCGGCGTCGAACGCCAGCTCGCGCTCGTACCACAGACCTTGCCGGCCGTGCCGCGCGATCGCGCCGTCGTTCTGGCCGAGGGCGATTTTGCCCGCGGGCTGATCGTTGACGGTGATTTCGAGCTCGCGCGTCGCAGTACCACAGAGCGCGAGCCGCAGCGTGGCCTTGCCCTTCGGCGAGCCGGCCAGGTCGAAGTTCACCGCAAACGATGTCGCACGACCCGGCGCGCGAATGCCGAAGAATGGTTCGACCTTCGCGTCGGCGCTCTCGTTGTGCGGCACCTGCTGGAAAAACCAGTCCTTGCGAAAATCGCTCTTGCCCACGACGAAGTTCACGTCGTTCGGGAAGAGCTTCGCGTAATCAAGCGGGATCGTTGGCTCCCAATACGACTCTCCCTTGAACAGCTCGGAGCCGTTGCGATTCGGAATGCCGATGTCCCAGACCTGGCGGCCGTGGCGCACGGGCGTCCACGTGATTTTTCTGAGGTCGAGCGGCTGGCCGGCGGTGACCACCACGTCGGTTTTCGCCAGCTCGCCCAACACGCCGTCGGCGAACGCGCGCAGCGTGTAGCGGCCGGGTCGCACGTGGGGGATCGCGAAGCGGCCGTCAGCACTCGCGCGCGTCCAGAACTGATAGAACTTCGCGTCCTGCTGCCAGTCGATCGTGCGGGCAATCCCGCCGGGGCCGATGACAGCGGATTTCCACGGCGCGGCGGTGAGGCCCACGCGCACGTTGCTCATTTTCGTGCCGCGCGGCGCAAGCGGATCCGCGAGCGCGAGCTGGCCGCGGACGGTGACGCGCTCATTGGGTTTCGGATAATCGACGCCTGCGACCCACGCGTAGGGCCACGCCGCGGCCTGATTTTTCTGCTGGGCTTTCGCGTCGTCGAAGAGCGCCTGCGCATCACCTCCGGAATTCGCGTAGAGCATGAACGGCCCGATCACCTTGCGCCACGCCTCGCCTTCGGCGACGTCGACCGCCGCGCCGCCATAGTGGCTGCTGCGCCAGTAATTCAGCACGCACGGCGCGGCGATGCGGTTTGTGTCGCGATGGCCCTGGAACTCCACCTTGGTCGGGCCGCCGCTCATGTATTCCATCGAGGCGTTGAGGCACCAGAAGCCGACGCGCTTCGTGGTGCTCGACCAGCCGAACGCGGGGTTGTCGGCCTGGTTGATCGTGTAGACGTATTTGTCGCCCTCGCGCAGCGTGGCGGGGTAGGGCTTGTGGTGATGCGGGTCCTGGCCGACGCTCATCCAGTCGAAGAAGTCGGCGAGCTTCGCGCAGAACCGCGCTTCGCCGAGCGAGGTGGTCGGGTAATCGGCCGGGTGTGTGAACTCGCAATACGTGAACACGCCCGACTCGCCGCGGCCGAGTGCGTAGCGGATCTCGATGTCGGCGGCGAACTGGCCGGCGGTCTTCTCGCCGCCCGACACGCCGGGACCGGTGCCCATCTTGCGGCCCTTCGAACTGCCCTTCACGGACACCTCGCCGCGCGCGCCGCTGTTCGTCTTCGGATCGATCGTGATCCGGGCGAGCGCATCACCGCTGCCGCGCGGCCCCATGGCGTCGTGCGACCAGAAACCGTATTGATGATCGGTGAAGCCGCGGTTGAGTCCGTTGACGAAATGCCCGGGCGGATCCTTTTCGAGATCGGGCGTGCCGTCCTCCTTCAGGAACGAGGCGAGCAGCTCGAGATCCCGGTAGCGCAGCGAAACGAGATCGCCGGAGGCCTTGGCG